>JAABUZ0100002391.1_pt1 | contig 31295 bp, 33 predicted proteins | sample 5562091 | NCBI WGS metagenome assembly JAABUZ01 (sample SAMN12813069, study PRJNA571459) | rock metagenome | isolation source: Antarctica rocks | place: Antarctica: Victoria Land, Linnaeus Terrace sud | collected 2015-12-21
AGATGCCGGCTGGCAGGATCGCCTGCCATCTGGGCCTGGCCGCCGTGGACGAGAAAGCCCTGCAACGTGTCGGCCGAGATGCCTGCTTCCCGCAGCTGGCTGGCAGCTTTGGACGTTGGGGCGAAGCCCTGGACGGCGTACCCATTTTTCTCGGCACCTTCCTTGATGGCCTCTAGAGCCGTTGTTTTGCCGGTGCCGGCGAGTCCCTGGAAGCCGTGTACGCGGTCACGTGAGGTGAGGACTTCCTCGATCGCCGCACGCTGTCCGGTGTTGAACTGAGTTCGCGTCTCGGCAAGAGCCGAGGCCTGCTCCTTCGACATGATCGGCTCGACGGTGTTCTGGCCGCTTCGAAGGTTCGCGATGGCGGCCCGTTCCATCGCAATGGTCTCGGGTGTGGTGAACTGCCGGCCGGTGGCGTGCTTCATCTGGTCGACGGTGTGGAACTCGCCTCCGGAGACGCGCTGGTCGAAGTCTTCACGGATGCTCGGGTAGCGAATGTCGCCCATGCCACGGCGGAGGGCATCACGCATGAGGAGGCGCTCGTCGCTCACAGCCTCGCGCTCGAAGCCACGCTCCTTGGCGTAGGTTACGGCTTCCTGCGCTCTACGCGGAGCATCGGGAACGCGCTCGAGCGGTTGGGTAAGTGCACGGGCATTCGCTTCGGCCACGACCTTGTCAGCCTGGTTCCCGAACTCGGTAGCGACCTTGCGATGCGCCGCGACCACCTCGCCTAGCGTGTGGATCTCCTTCTTGTCGCGGGTATAGTGTGCCGCGATCTGTGCCGCTGCTGGTCCTTGGTAGCCAGTCGCCTCGAGGTACTCGCGGATCTGCTGCGAGCGGGGACTCGACGCCTCGAGGTAGGCGGCGGAATAGCCTTTGATCTCGGGGGCACTACTCCTGCCGGGCTCGATCTCGTAGCCAAGATTGCGAAGCTGGAAAGTAAGCTCCGATTGGTATACGGCTGTCGCGAACTGCTGGGTGTCGAAGAAGCCTTGCGGCTGGAGCGCGCGAGTTTGTCCATTGTCCCGCTCGGTCATGTTGAAGATCACCGCATGGGTGTGAAGCTGTGGGGCAGCGTACCCGTCGACGGGTCGAGCGGTGTCATGCTCGAACTTCGCTGCGACAAACTTCCCGGTCGTCTCTGCCCGGTTGTTTCCACCGATCCGCGCCTGGGTGTAGCGCTCCAGCTCGGAGAGTGCCGTGGTGACGGCAGCCCGGTGTGCCTCTCGAACCCGATCATCACCACCCACCAGAGCCGTCGATGAAACCGACTTCGGCGCTGAAAAGGTCGCATCCCACCCGGCTCGATGCTCGACTGGCTTTATTGTTTTGCCCTCGCCCGTCGTGTACTCATGTCCGTCCCGATGGCGAACGATCTGGACACCGGTCTGTGGGTGCTGGCCCTCGCTCAGTCGAGCGAAGTGCTCGGCATCGACGGAGCCGGTGAGCCCGTACTTGGCCGCAAGCTCGCCCTGCCATTCCCCAAGGATCGCTCCGCCCTGCTTCCAATAGTTTTGCTCGGCAGAGGTGAACTCCTTGGCATGGTAGTTCTGCGCCTGGTTGGAGTTGAGCGGACTGGAGATGTTCAGCATTTCAGGTTAGAGCTCCGCGTTCTGGATGGTGGGTGGTGGAACAAAAGCCGCCGGCGGGACGGCTTGAGGAACACAGGAGGGTTCATCGTCGGCCTCCATGTCGACTGGACTGTCGGTGTCTTCTTCCGGCTCCAGCGGGAACTCCTCGAGTTCCTCCTGGTCCGTCGGGAACTCTTCTTTCGGAGGTGCGGCTGCCCCGCACACAGGTTCCGGTCTCGGCTTCGGAGTGAGCGTTAGCGGATCGAAGCTCAACTCGTCGTCCTCCAGACGCCGCGGCACGAATGCGGGTGTTGGGGTGGGCAGGTCCAGGTAGTCGAAGCTGAACCGAGCCACGCTGTTTCCCAACTTGAGGAAGGCGTGTTTGTCCTCGAGCCCCGCAATCTCCGAATCCATGACCAGCGGCTCGATCTGGCGGTCAAGGGCGAAGGTTTTGTGCCCACGTGAACCGTCAGAGTGCGTCTCCTTCATGCGCTCGATCTCGACGGAGCCGATGGCCTTCGAAACCCACTCGGCAGCTTTAGGCTCGGTCGTCTTCAGGAAGATTTTGGTTGCCGGCTGGCTCAACATCACCTCGGCCAGGTGCCCATAGATGACCTCAAGCTGAGCCTTACCCTGGAAGCCAAGGACCAGCGGGTTCTTGCTCTTCCGGTTCTCGGTAATGGCTGTATGGAGCTGGGGAAGCCGCTGGAGGCTGGCGAGTTCATCCAGGACAAACCATACTGGCGTCTGGTCCGGCTCGGGTGTGTTCAGTAGACGGAGGACGAGCAGGTCGATCCATAGACTGTGCAGCGGGCGAAGCGCTTCCCTTTCGGCTGCCTTGGATGTGATGAAGATCCAGCCCTTGCGCTTCTCCGCCCATTCCGTTGCGCTCCAGGTCCGCCCGTTTGCCTGCTCTTTGGTGGGAAGCATACGGAGGCTTTTGGCTACCAGGCCGAGAGACGCCAGCACACCGTTCCGCTGCTGCTGCGCACCCTTCGCGAGCATGGCCGCCATCTCAGTTCCCTCCACACGCTGATCGATCTCGTCGGGGTTGGACATCCACTCCACCAGCTGCTTCGGTGAGGGGCCGAAGGTCAGAAGATGAGCGAAGATCTGCTGCGGTGTCTCGGTAAAGAACTCCCCTTTCTTGTCGCTGGTCGGCTGGTACAGGGAGGCGGCGAGGGTCTGGGCCTCGGCCTTTCTCCTCAGCTCCTCTGACGGTCCCCAGTACGGGCAGCGCTCGTCGAGCGGGTTCAGGATGACATCTCCTCGTTCCTTGTCGTAGAACCGCCGCACGAACTCACAGGCCGGGTCATAGATGATCGCTGATTCCTTTCTGTCCGCGATCTGCCGGAGCATCTGGAGGATCAGGGTGGTTTTGCCGGTGCCTGTGTCGCCGATGATCTCGAAGTGATGAGCTTCATCCTTCCGTGGAATCCGCACCATGGACTTCGCCCCAGATGTGGTGAAGCCGATCCCACTGCCCTGGACCGTCGCGTTGAACTCCTTTGGTGTCATCAGTACCGGCCCTTTCAGGCGGCGTCCATACTTCAGGATCTTGCGCCGCCGAACGTCCTTTGCGATCGCGAAGGGAAGGCCGATCAGGAATACGGCGAGGTCGCACACAGGAGCGGCGTTGTGTAGATGTCGAGGAGGCTGTTTCCCTCATACACGGTGGCGGCGAGGTAGCTATGGAGCGCCAGATCCTGGTACTTCATCTCGGGTCCACGGTATAGCCCCCGTAGACCGTGGGTGACTGCGGCAGGCGATAGCTCCAGCGGGAGTGTTCTCCCCTCCGGCGTCGTGGTCGAGCCATTGATTACTTCCGCCGGCTGGGCAAGGTGTCCAGGCTTCCTGCCGTCACCAACAGAAAGCAGGCGGTACTTGTCCTGCTTCTTGAACTGCGCGCCAACAGCACTGCGGAAGTACGCCGGAGTGTAATAACGCTGGAGCGGCTCCTGGCCGAATGTGAACCGGCACCAGAGGAGTAAGCCGGTGAATACTAGGGCCATAAGCACCGCGATGTAGGTATAGATCGGGCTGTGCGGCGGCCAGACTACGGTCTCTTTTCGTCCCCACTCTGATGCCGCAGTACCTTTGTCTCGCTGCTTGAGAACTGCGCCCTGATCTCGCGCATTGCACCATCCGGGTCGCTCGGGAAGCGCTTCATCGCGGCGATGACGCCGGGCTTCGACCGAGAGCCCTCGAGCATGACCACGTAGAAGATTTCGATCTTGTAGAGTTGGTCGCGCTTCGCCTCGAAATACGCCCTACGCTGGTCGATGGCAGTGTCGATCACCTCATCCCCATAGTGGGCAAACGGCACCTCTGGGCGGTTGGTCTTGAGCAGGTATTGGTAGATGTGGAAGCCTTCACCAAAGGCCTTGAGTGCGGATTCCAGCCGCCGAACAGCCGACTGCTGTTCCTGCGTGTCCAGGCTCTCGTAATCGACTCCAGGGATACTCAGAACCGTTCCCACGTCGCCGGTCTTGGTCAGAAACGCGTCCTCCGCGATGAAGCCGTAAAGATTCACGTTGGCATTGAGTGAACCGGCCTCCTGCCACGGCTTGACGACCTTGCGGATGTTGAGCATTTAGCGAATCTCCACGTTCGGAAGCTGTTGCTTGGCCGCGTCATAGCGAGCTTTGAACTTCTCGCTGCGCATCAGGATCACAAGGAAGGCAGGGTCGGAGTTCGTGACCCAGTACCCGAACGTCATTCCACCCAGGAAAATCACAAGGCCGGCGAGCAGCGAATCGAAGAGGTTGAAACAGGCGACTGCGCCGATGGCGACACAAAAGAAGATCCTGCGATCGATACCGAGATAGGTGAGGGGCTTGTGCAGGCTTTTGAAGACCCGGTTACGTCGTGTTGGGAGTGTGTCTGCCATAGCCCCTCTAGTGCTCTGCGGTTGGCGATTGGTGGGTGAACTACGCGCTCCAGAGCCAGGCAATGACGTTGGCGGCCATGAGCGCGACACCAATGCCGATGGCGAGCATGGCAAGGCCTTTCTTGGCACCAGGATCACCAAACGCGAAGGAGAGCCCGCCCAGGACGACGGCGATCAGGCTGACAGCTTTTGCGACGGTTCCGGTGAAGAGCGTCTGCACGTTTGTGATACCCGCGTCGAAGGGGCTTGCGTGGGCAGCGAGAGGGAGGAAAAGCAAGGGGGCGAGCACGAAAGCCACGTGGACAATACGGTCGCGTTGAGCTGGTTTCTGGCGAAAAAGAGACGAGGATCTGCGCATCGGATTTGGCTCCAATTTGGGGTGTTGGACGTACGTTTCGGAACGGAGAAGCGTGTTCTTGCTAGTCCATGTTGTATGGCTTTGCTCCGTATCTGTTAAGATACGATACAGTTGTGTACCTTAGAAACAACTCACACCCGTCAAGGAGGGTCCAGTGAAAGAGCGGTACAAAAGAGCTTCAGAACAGTTCCGCAGCAAGGAATATCCGTCCAATCAGCTTCCCTCGGTGCGAAAATTGACACACCGGATCACAGCAATCTCGACAAGACGTTCACGTCGGGAGCTGATCGAAATGAGGGTGCAGGACGCGATGAACCAGCAGTATGAGGAGTTCCGCCTTGCCCTAGGGGCCAGGATCAAGCAGCTTCGCAAGGAAAGAGGCTGGTCTCTCAGTCGAATGGTGCTCGATCACGGCTACGCCGATACTCAATGGCGTAGATACGAGCGAACTGGCGCCCTAACGATAGAGTCACTACTGCGAATAGCAACAATCTTCGAGCTTTCGCTGTCCAAGCTGCTCAATGGACTGGCCGAGTTCCCTGCTAAGAGTGTTGCGGAGATCGAGGGCAAAAATCCCCCAAAGAGTGCTGAGGCTAAGGATCGATCCCGGCTCCCTATCCAAGAAGACGAGATCTAAGAAATCCGCCAGGGCCACAGCCAATCCTTCTGCTTGATGTTGCTCTGAACTCATGGCTCTCCGCTTGTAGTTTGTGAGTGTGTGTCGATCCACTCCCAATGGGGGGAGCGGGGGGCAGCACATCGCTGCATAAGCGTGAGAACCAGTTCTGCCACGAATGGGTTATGGCCGCGAGAGTAAGCGGATGCAAAGATAGCCGCAGATATAGGGCGGCACATCTCTCCCCCCGGAGTGAGCGAGACCCGCGTCCCCCTCAGCAAGATGAATCTGAAAGGCTTACCTCATGCGACGGACCGGGCTTGTCATCATCTCCGTATTGACCCTCATTGCGGCCAGCGATTGCTGCCTCGCTCAGAACTCCTTGGTAGCGCGTCTGGACAGCCCTGCCGCATCTCTCGCGGAGCGAGGATCATCTTCGGGGAGCTCGTCGAGCACATCGGGTGCGGATCTTGGGGATCTGGCCTCTTCTCCCGAAGCCATCTACGTGACCCCAAACGTCCAGTACCAGCGCAGGACCTCTCATGCGTTTCGGGACGTGGGTGTATCCCAGCGCATTGGATCCGGAGGGATCGGATTCGACATCGCTACTCCGGTGGCGGAGAGGCTTAATCTTCGCCTCGGCGCAGACTTCCTTAGCTATACGACCAGCTTTCAGGACCAGGGTGCGAACGTAGACATTCGGATGAAGCTGCTGTCGGGACACGCAGCGGTGGACTGGTTCCCTTTTGGGACACATTTCAGGGTGAGTCCATTAGTTGTCTTCGGAAATAACAGCCGCATTCGGGGAGCCGTTATCGTTCCCCCGGGTGGGACTATCACCTTGGCTGGTGGAGATTACAACAGCAGCCATCAGGACCCCCTGCATGGCAGTGCTTCCGTAGATTTCGCCAAAGTCTCTCCGGGCGTCTCCGTCGGGTTTGGGAATATAATTCCCCGGGCGAGAGGTCGCCTTAGCTTTCCCATCGAAGCTGGTTTCTACTACGCGGGACAGCCTCGCCTCAAGGTAGCGTTTTCGGGTAGCGCATGCGATCCGAGTCAACCTGAGGCGATTGGATGCCAACCCGTTTCTCAGGATGCTGGATTTCAGCACGATCTGATGGCATTCACGGCCCGTAACGAAAACAATCTGAGCTACGCCTCCTTCGTCCCAATCGTCTCCGTCGGTTTCAGCTGGCGCTTCTCCAAACGCCCATCCGTATTCTGAGCTGGGCGCAGTCCCCAACCGAGCCTTTTCTCATCCCCTACAAACGGGCTCGTGAAGAGCTACGTCCAGGTCATTGCCGAGTCCATTTGTATCGTAAAGAGAAGCCATGAGCGTTCCGAGTATGTTGCGGTGGAGTGCCCGGGCACTCCAGGCGCCAGCGCCTCCATCGAAGCTCGGTGCTCCATCCAATAAAGCGCGAGTAAGCGGTCGGCCATCCACTCCCAATGGAGAAAATACGAGCGAGGTGGAGGCCTAACGCTTCTAGCGTCCATCACAGGCAGGTCTAGAGCGCTCCCTGCCCTTTGGCTGTACTGCATGACTAGACTGCCTCCCACAGCCCTCACTCATCGTCAAAAAGCCGAGTAGCGATCAGGAGCAGAACTGATTAGATCCGCGTGGACTTCGAAGTATGGCAATTAAGGATGTTGAATCAGAATCGGACCTTCTGGAATAAAGAACTTCTTGTACTTTGTGCTCTTTCCAAATCCCTTCATTTCATTAATGCGACACTCGCTTTCGGAGACCTCCCTTAAGTTTTTTACCTTCCAAAAGATCCCCCATCCTGTTTCGTTTGCCGTAGACGCTGGGCGATGTTTTGAAAGTTCACTATCCCATTCAGACATACCTATGTATGTCGCTCGCCAGTACCGCGATACATTTGAGCCGTCGTGCAAGGACGCATAAATGTATGCATCCACATGACAGTCGCTCCGCTGTTTATCAAGTTTGTCGAAAACTTCGAAAGCCATACTGCCGAACGCTACCCACTCTTGAACCTGAAGCGCTGACAACAAGTGAACCAATGGCACCGGCGCAAGTAGTGCTAACTCTGAATCAATTTTCCGTTCCTTGGCTTCATTCATATTGGCCTTCGCAACGCCTCTACCCTAAGAGGTGAATGAAAATCTATAAAACCTGCGACGACGAAAGTTACGCTTTTCGCCTAACCGCAATCTCTGCCCGCTCTGTGGTGGCTGAGGCCGGGTGTAGAGCTGCAAGGACGGCAGCCGGATTCCGCTGGATGACGGTGAGGTAAGCCCTGGCCGGCACCTCGGGCGTCCGCCGTCCACCTTCCCAGTGCTTTACCGTGTCGAGACTGAAGCCGAAGCTGTCAGAGAAAGCCGCCTGGGTCATGTTCAACCCCTTGCGGATGCTCTTGACGTCCACGGAGGGTGGCACAGTGACCTTGTAGCCCTCCCGCTCGCCTTCCATGTACGCCTTGGCCTCTTCCAAGCCCCGCATGATCTTGCTGAAAGCTTTCTCGCTCATACGTTCCCTCCGGTTGGTTTGAAGAGCGTTTTGATGAACTTGGCCATCTCATTCCGTTCGGCCTTGCTGAGGTTGGCCTTTTCATTCTTGGCAAAGGCCGCAAGCAGGAAGATGGGATGGTCGGCGTCATAGTGGATGTAAACCACACGGCCACCACCACTCTTGCCTCGGCCACCACGACCAACTCGCACCTTGCGAACGCCCCCCGTGCCCTGCATGACCTCACCGCACTCTGGATCGTTCGCCACCATGGTCACAATCGCTTCGCGCTCTTGGGTAGTGAAGATCGCTTCGGCATCCTTGAGATAACCGGGCGTCTCGACTACACCGTACATGGGAGCATAGTACTCCATTGGACATCTTTGGGGGGCCTTTCTATACATGGACCGAGTCGAGCCGCAGGTCGTCCGTGCCTCAGGAAGCTGTTGCTTTTGTTTAGGTAGTTCCGGTATCCCCTCAGCTCTCCGACGCAGCCTGACCGTCTTTTCGCTCGATTGCCGTGATCTCTATCGTTTACCGCGACCGTTCGCCAACCCTCCACGTGCTGCTCTCCAGCCTCTATCCCTCATCAGAAAGTCTTTGGCTTTTGCCGTTGCCTGTTCTTCCCTTCCCCCTCACATACTTGCGATCCGCTCATTAGCTCAATGAGGCTAGTTTTCAGATTGTCCACAGGGGTAAGTACTTGCTACTGAACTTGAGCTACTTGTAACTACTTGCTTCTATATAAGGGCGTACCCGGAGGTTCTCTTTTTTGTACCCGGAGGTTCTCTTCGGCGCACCCGGAGGTTCTCTTTCTGTACCCGGAGGTTCTCTTTCAACCCGTACGATTTACGCACTGAGGAAAAATGCATAACGTCCAAAGAATGGATAACATATCGGACCTCTGTACCCGGAGGTTCTCGTTATCATCTACAACGCACAGGGCATTCGGGAGAAAGAATGAGTAACTGCACTAGAATCAGATAGATAACCGTTTATTGTACCCGGAGGTTCTCAGGTAGCTGGTGATGCTGGGAGGGCTTGGATATGCCTGAAAGAAACGTGTACCGCCCACGGTCTCTGTAGGCGGTCTGTACCCATTAGTTCTCTTTTGCGAGGCGGGGCCGATAGGCTGGAATGAGATGTTGCCCGTTCTTCGGTGGTCCGATTCGCAGATACCGCAAGTCAGCGAAGGCGTTCAGCTCGGGCCATGCGACCTTGAAGATCTTGATTGCCTGTGCGAAGCGGGTTCTGATCCTGCGCGGATTGCTGTCCTCCTGCCAGAGCTGGGCGCGAAGGCTTTCCCAACTGATGTTCGATACGCTTCGCGCCGCGTAGCTGCGGAGATGAAGAAACGTCACGATATCCATCATCTGCGGCTTGAGCTTGAGCACTAGCAGCAGGTCTATCGGAAATGGCACATGGCGGCTGATGATTTCTTCAAAGAAGTCGTTGCCGAGCCTGATGCCGAGCTGACCGTGCATGGGCAACGTGCCGGGTGCAAGGCTTTTGGGGAGCTGAGAGTCGGCGAAAACCATCAACCCGCCGCGCCGTTCGCTGTCGCTGTTGAATCGCTCGACCATGATGGAGAGGCCAGAGAGACGACGGTGAGCGTCTCTAAGCCGCTTATAGTTCTTTCCTGACCGTGCTTGCCCAACTGCCTTCATGTACTCCACACCGGTCCCGAGTGGAACGAAGGGATCATTTCGCTTGATTGCCTGATCTATCGCGAAATGAAGCTCCATGCGGTCTGAGCCGTACGGCATTGGGATAGGTGTGCCGTCTTCCTCTTTGCCGAGTGCGTAAAACGTGACGCGAACCTGAGCCCCGTCCGCTGCGCGAGAATAGCGCGTGATCTCGCGCTTGTCGGTCTTTCGATATGGCAGGCCGCACAGAACAAGGGCCTGTGCAATCTGGATGAGGGAGCCGGTGTCGCCTTCGGCACGGCGCTGGCGATAGGTAGCAAAGTCCTCGAAAAGCGACTCCTGCGCAACAGTAGCTTCTTTGCCGTAGTTCCGGGGTTTTCCGGGCGTCTTGGGAGCCGCAAGCGCCTTCTCACTGCTGGCGGTGCGTCTCGGTTTGGTACTCACCAGTGCAAACACGTTCTTGTCTTCGGTCAAGATCTGCGATAGCTTTCTCAAACATGCCCGCCTCCATTGCGGGTATTGCGATCCAAAGCCCTCGGCGTTTGCAGCGTCGGGGGCGTTTTTATTGCAACGTAAGGCTATATCGGTCGAGCTCTTCTGAGGTCCAGAGAATTGCGATGGTTCACTGGGGCGATACCCGTCTCTGGCTACGCGTACCACAGTAGTCACATGTCGCTATAGATGTAAAGCACCATGGCTGAGTGGTAGGCTGTTGCCCTGTGACTAGGACGTATTGTGCTGCATTGTGCTGGAGTGATAACGAATGCCGGTAATCGTAGGCGTGTGCGGGCGCAAGGGCGGGTCTGGTAAAACCACAACTGCCGTACACCTGGCGGCGGAGCTAACCAGCCGCAGTCTGTCTGTTGCGCTGGTGGATTGCGACACGCAAGGGAGTGCTACTCACTGGGGCAAAGCAGGAAAGCTCCCCATGCCCGTGCATTCCCGTCCCCTCGACGACGCCAGCAAGATTGCCGTGTGGTCTAACGCCATCCGTGCCATTCCTGCAGACATCCTCATCCTGGACAGTCCACCTCACCTTGACGCGGCCCTAGGTGGTGTTATTGGCCTCGCGAGCCTCGCAGTGATCCCGTGTGGACCTTCCGGGCTGGATTTGATCGCCACGGCTGAAACGGTGGCGCTGGTGCGACGGATACGCGATGCCCGCAAAGATGGCCTTCCGCTCATCTCCCTTGTGCCGAACCGTGCAGACCATCGCACGGCGAGCGGCCGGGAGCTCCACATAGCTTTAGAGGATCTCGGGGAGGACGTCTGCCCGGACATTCACAGCCGCACCGTTCTGGCGGATGCTTTCAACCTAGGCGAATGGGTTGGCGCCTACGCTCCACATTCACCCGCTCATCTCGAATTACAGGGATTGGCCGATCACCTGCTAAAGCGGATGAAGGCTGCCGGCATAACGTATCGGGGGAAATCATGAAATCAAGGAATCCCGGGTTGAGAGGTTCAAGCGGTTCCATCCACGCGGCACTGGAGGCAAGCCATGCAGCCGATGAATCGAATGGTAAGAAGAAGCTGGTGGCGATCGGGATTCGCATGACCGAAGGGCAGCACGAACATCTAAAAGACATCGTTTACTGGACTGAGAAAAAGACGGGCGAGAGCGTTTCTCTGAACAGCCTTCTGGTGGAGGGGGTAGAGCGCGTGATTGAGGACCGCAAGGCGAAGGGCATAGTTCCCGATGCACTCCACAAAACTCCCACAAAATCCCGCTAGCTCCATACGTCCCTCACGTATTACACTTGCTCCAACGACGGACGGAGCAAACGTAAACAGGGGATGGGGCGATGACAAACGGCAAATTTATCTCATACCTGAGAGTTTCGACGGCGCGACAGGGAATCAGCGGGTTGGGGTTGGAAGCACAGCGCGAGGCCGTTAGCCGTTACCTGAACGGAGGGAACTGGACTCTCGTGCAAGAGATCGTGGAAGTTGAGAGCGGGAAGCGCAACGACCGTCCCGCGATCGCTGAGGCTTTGAGGCTCTGCCGCCTCCATCGCGCCACCCTCATCATTGCCAAGCTGGACCGTCTCGCCCGAAACGTCCATTTCATCTCCTCGCTCATGGAGTCGGGTGTTGAGTTCGTCGCCGTAGACTTTCCCCAGGCGAACCGGCTTACCGTTCACATCCTGGCAGCCGTGGCGGAGCATGAGGCGTCGATGATCTCCGCCCGTACCGTGGCGGCGCTACAGGCTGCCAAGGCGCTAGGGGTGGCGCTGGGTGGCCTAAGAGTCGCCCCCGAGTGCATGGCCGCCGTAGCCTCCAAAGGGAACCGCAGGAGCGCCATTGTGCGCAGTGCGACGGCAGCCAAGCGCAATAACGATCTCCTCCCTGTTATCGAAGACCTTCGGGCCGCCGGTGCCTCCACCCTCCAGCGGATCGCGGACGGCTTGAACGAGCGGGGTATCACGTCGCCGCGAGGTGGGCAGTGGTCGCCCGTACAGGTGAGCCGCGTACTCGCTAAGAGTTAGCTGGGGCGGCCGGGATTTTCTGGGGGCTTTATAGTGTCGTAGCAACTTGTTACTATGACGACATAGGGAGACGTCGCTGTAACAACAGGAGACTATGGAGAAGCTTCTTTCGATCAAAGAGTTTTGCGCCTGGGCGCACATTAGCCAATCCCTGTTTTATCGCCTCCAAGCTGAGAAGAAGGGCCCCAGCATCGTCTCTATCGCTGGGCGGCGCTTGATCTCGCCTGAGTCCGCACAAGAGTGGGTGAAGGCTCAGGAGAAGGTTGCTTAGCTTTGGCCATCAGCCAGGCGCTGTTCTTCCGGTTGCGTGCGAAAAAGCAAGGCCTCCAGTGATCCACCTGGGGAAGTAGGTAGTGGTGCAGTTTGCTTTCCCTTGCGCCTCTTCTGAGAGCCTGAGAGCATGGCTGAATGCGAAGACGGATTGCTGTGACAATCCTCGCACCCCCTTACGCTTGTGAATACTAATCTTGGCTCCCTTTAGTGTCTGTTTCGCTTGGATTCAGCCGTTCGCACTATGGGGCCTAGAGGACTGTCGAATTACGGGAGAACAGATGACACCGGAAGCGGCGTACACGGAAGCACTCGGCAGGCTTCGCATAGCAATGCTCAATCTTGCTCCTGGCGAGCAGACCTACGAAGAAATCGTCAAGACTAGGGATCAAGTCTTCGCTCGGTACCGCCCGATTTTCTCGCTCGACCACGTTCCGACTATAAGCAGGGAGGAGTTCACCTCATTTTTGTACTCCGAGAACAATCACCATTGGAGTGGGCTCTATCGCAAAGGGCTTCAAGCGGCAGAGGACATGGATGCGCTCAGACGCGCTCTGACGCTTTTGCTGGACGAGAGCAAGCCCATGCAGCAGCGGTTTACCGGCGCTCTGGACATGGTTAAAGGGCTTGGAAAGGCGACGGCGACCGGTATTCTCACCGTTGCGCATCCCGAGTCATACGGGGTTTGGAATAACACGTCGGAGGCCGCACTTAGGAATCTCGGACTTTGGCCGACTTCGGAACGGGGCGAGAAGAGTGGCGCAACGTACACCAAGGTAAACGCGCTGTTGGCGCGGCTGCGGAATGATTTAGAAACGGACTTCTGGACCTTGGATGCGGTATGGTGGTACCTCTCCGCCTCTGGTGGCCCTCCGATTACACTCAGTGATGCTAGTGTGTCAGTCGCTGAAACACAGGGTGGTTTTGGAAGCCCGTTCGCCCTCGAAAAACAGCTCGAGAACTTCCTCTTGGAAAATTGGGAGCATACGCCACTAGGTGCCGAGTGGGCCATATACGGCACCGATGATGAACCCGAGGCCGGGGATCAATTCCCGACCGACGTAGGCCCCGTGGACATCCTAGCTGTCCATAAGACCGACCCCAAGATGCTGGTCACCGAACTAAAACGTGGCCAGAGCACGGATCAGACAGTGGGCCAGGTCCTCCGCTATATGGGCTGGATCGACCGGAATCTCGCGAGACCAGCAGGCAAGAGCGTCGAAGGCTTGATCATCGCGCACGAACTGGACAAGAGCACATCTTATGCGCTGCAAACCATTAGCCCCGTCAGATTTCTAAGATACGAGATTGAGTTCAGACTCACTGAACCACCTCTCCTATTCAGCTAAACCTCCTTCAGCCTGCAATCGCTTTCTTTTGTCTAGGGTCGTACTGCAGACGCGTCGACGTTCCCTGCCCTGTCCCACATACCCGAGGGGCACGCTGTTCTCTCACTGTTCTCAGTGAAGATCCCGCGCTACAGCGACAGCTTCACTCACAAAAGGCGTTGAGCACTCCCTGCAGGTAGTCAGGTGGCTCGCATAATTCCTACGCGCACCCCCTGCACCGTTCCGCTTCGCTGGAGTCATGCGCGCCGCAGACGTGTACGCACTAATGGCGCGATTCATCGTCCGGTGCAACTCCACCCCCCCGCGCACAGAGCTTGACGGCTGTAATGTTCACGCTTGGCCGCCCTCGACATTAAACAAATCGGGCATCCGCTACCGCTTGTATTCACGGGATGCAGAGAGCACTGGGCTGCCCACATGAACGATCTCAACGCGGAAGCCGAGGGGCTTCTCATCGTCCCCGCTTACAGTTACAGCCTGCTGTGCCTTGCCGTACGCTCGGTCGTTGAGGTACTTCCAGGCGTCCAGCGAGATACGCTCGTCGTGTGAATTGAGGTACTTCCCCCAGTATGCTGGGGCATCCAATGCCTCAAGAAACTGCTTCGCTGTGTAGGTCTTTGCTAACGTGGCCTCACTGCGAGGCCCTTCCTACCCTGCTTCCTTTTTTAGCCATAATTTACCTGCCGTAACTTATTGATTCCACTGAGTAGTTTATGCGGATAAACCGTTGAATTCGCCATGCTTAGATTTTCGTGGCCCAGGTCCCGGCGAGGCAATATGTGGCGTGTCCGTCTTGGCTAAATGCCCACGCGCCGGTTGGGGTGCAAGCTCCGCTTGGGGCAGTGGCCGGACCCACGATAGACGGAGAGACGACAGGCGTAGCAAAGGTGCATGACGTGTTGTAGATACAGGCAATGTATGCCTGATAGTTAGCAGAAGCACCACTAATGCCCGCGAGAGTCCAGCCTCCCGTGTGGGTTGCGTCTGGGCCAACCGACAGCATCCGGGATTGGTTAGATCCCATCTGATCCATCACCGCTGAGTTCGCATCTCCGGCAATATTCTCAACAGACCCGCGTGCCTTCACTGCAGCAGAGGAGTCCATTTGTTCGGCGGGCACTATCCCCGTTCCGATACGCTGTACCGCGAAGTAGCCGACTTTTGACGGGTCCGAAATCGCCGTTGTAATGTGCGCTAGGTCAATCGTGTTTCCACCCTGGATGGAAGCACTGGTAGCGTCGAATGTAATACCGGTTGTGGCGTACCCAGCAAGCGTGTTGCCAGTGATGGTGTTGGTAGGCGAGGCTACCAGGGAGATCATCGTTGCAGTTGGGTACGTGGCATCTCCCCGCAGCACGTTGCCTTGGATCGTGCTGTTCGTGGTGCCGCTGAGGGTGATGAAGTTGGCGTGCGTCTGCGAAAGCAGGTTGCCCTGAATCGCTAGGTTAGAGCTATTGTTGGCATAGATCCCATCCCCATTGCGGTTATCCACTTCGATGTTCGAGAGGAGAACACCCGAACTCCCCTCAATATCGACCGCATGGCCGGTTCCTGCATTCAAGCTCTCGATATAGCCATCTGTGAAAGTAATCCCACCCATCAATGCGGCTGTCGCACCGGAGATGTAGACACCACTCGTTGCCCAACCATCGACGGTTATATTGTGGAAGTGAAGGTCATACGCGGGGAGCTGAGCCGTGGTGGTCCCTCCGGGGTCAGAAATGTAAATACCGTAGGTAGATCCCGCGTTGTTGAAGAAGTCCACATCAACATCGTTGATCGCGGTGCCATAGATGTACATGCCATAGTTGGTTCCGCATCCGCCGCTTGCGTTGCAGGAAGCACCTATAGTGTTGAGAACAATGCTGTTTTCGGCAACACCATCAGCAGAGTCGAGATACCACCCATAAGTACTGAGGCCGGCGTACCCTCCGATGCCAGAGCCACCCCATCCGGCATTGGCATTCTGTACAGACCCCACGCCGAAGTTTGGCGCAGAGTGAAAATAGAAGTCACGGATACTGTCTTGTGATTGAACGTTGCTGACCGAGTAGCCTCCAGCGTAGTTGAAAGAGAGACCAGCAGCCGTGCCCGATGGCGTCACACTGCGCATGACTGAGAAGTTCCGAAAATCACCCCAGGCTGCGTAGTTGGTGCTGGTGCCCACAACATCCACAATGTCTGAACCAGCCGTGCTATTCAGAATGACAGAGACGGGTGCGCATGCCCCTGTAATACCCGAATAACCTGCATCGGTGCCCCGAATCCCGACATTGCCTTTGTTGATGACGAGCGCAGCTGTAGTTCGGTAGAAGTGAGAACCCAAGACGATGTGCCCAGAGGAGATCGCATTGATAGCGTTCTGCATAGGCACAGTGCTATCCGTCCCCGCTACTCCAAAAGCAGCATCTCCCACCGCTCCGAACCATTCAACGGGAACCTCGGTCGTACTGAGCCCGAAAACGACGTTGCCAGTTCCTTGCACCTGAATGATCGGCACAGATGGAGCATGAATAGGCCCATTGAGAGTAAGGGTTATTCCAGTGGCCGCGATGAGCTTTGCTCCCCCTATGAAGTCCAACGCGCAGGGAAGCACGGTGGTGGTGCCGATCAAGTAGGAGGCTCCCGGTGTAAGCACCACTTCCTTACCAGCAGTACACACTGCTGCGAGCGCCGCGCTGTCGTTGGTGGTGCCATCGGCCGCCGCGCCCGTCACCCCGGTCGGTAACGCTCCCACGATGCGCGAATCGTTGCCCTGCGCTGCTGTACCTCCCGTGGTGCCATAATTCAGCGCCGAAGCGCCGGTGGGGTAGGTTTGGGCCGAGAGCGGCAGCGCGAGGAGAAGCAAGAGTGGAAGGTATCGTTTCATGGATCTCCTTGGAGTTGTGGTGCGCACTAAATCTTTGTTGCCCCGGTTCCGGCGTTGCAGATATATGCGATCGGTCATGCTGCAGCCTCCATCTGGGTCCCACACTGGGCACAGCGGACTACATGCTCCTGGTACTCGCGCTCTTTCCCCATTAGGCTGCCATCCCTTCTCGCTCCCTAGCGCCACAAATCCGACACATCCTGACGTGCACGCAGTACGCATCAAGGGCGGCTCTCTGCGTCTCCCTCCGTTCACTGAGACTCCGGTTCGGAGCGTGGGCGCTCTCAGTGATGCGGGAGTACAGTTCCCTTCCGACCCTGCAGAGCCCGATCATGCGGCCCTCGGCTCGCGCTTCCGAGGCTGAAATATGAGCAGATCCGAGTCGTACCGCACCGGAAGACTCCCGGTCATGTTTTCGCGCGATTATCCAGAATGATCTCGTCCTCCCCCGTCCATTCACCAGTGGCCTTGTCTTTGGGTCGGTACAACAGGACCACATTGTGGGCGTCCTGCTCCAGATTCCCGCTCTCGCGGAGGTCCTGAATCGTGGGACGCCGGTTCGGGTCGGAATCACGGCGGGCCAGTTGCGAGAGCACCACGAACGGAATCCCGAGCGCCTTGCTCGTATCGCGCAGCGCAGCCGAGACGCGGTTGATCGCTTCCCTGCGGTCCCTCGCGTCCTCGTCGATGATCTGCACGAAATCCACGAAAATTACCTGGGCTCCCTTCGCGTGCATCTGCCTAGCCAAGGAGCTGATAGCCCGTGGGTCTAAGCCGGACTGATCGCAGATCCAGATGTCCAGACCATCGAAAGCGAACAGAGATTTCCGGGCGTGTTCCCTCTCCGAGATGTTCATCATTCTCGGATCACGAAGCTTATACGCCGGCAAACCAGACTGAATGGTCGCGAGACGGCGCAGTAACTGCTGCGCTCGCATTTCAAGCGAGATACAACCAACTTTGTACCCCAGCTTTGCAGCGTGGTGCATCGCCTGCAGCATAATGCTTGTCTTTCCCCGGCCAGGCAGAGCACCAACGTAGGTTAGCTCTCCTTCATGCCAGCCACCCATAGCCGCATCCAGCACCTCAATGCCTGTAGGAATCCCGAGCACTTCCCCGTCGCCGCGCGCGATCTGAGCCTTCATCGCGTCCCAGGTGGGCACGATGTATTCCCGGATGTGTTCGGGCCGTACCTTGTTATTTGAGGTCTGGAGTGCAAGGGCCTCTTCCTGGATGCTGCCCAGGATGTCCTCTCGCCAGCAGCCAGCCTTTCGCCGGCGCGATCGCAGAGCACCTGGATCCGTCGCGCCCTCGCAGCTTCCTTGATGATGTCCACGTAAGGTGCTACATCGGTTCCGCGCGGGAGCCCGTCCGTCAGCGAAGCGACATAGCCCATTCCCCCAACCGTAGCCTCTAACCCGAGCCGCTGCAGTTCAGAAGCCAACGTCACCAGATTTACGGCCCCGTCCTTTGCGTACATCGTTCGCATGACGCCGAGGATGGTGCGATGCGAACTCAAAAACACGCTCTCAATGGGGAGCTCGCCGGCCCCCGGCACTTCCCTCTCTTCCAACAGCATGATTCCGAGAAAAGCTCTCTCGGCAGAGATGGGATCAATCACTGCGCCCTCCTTTGTGCAAGCTCCATCAAATCCGGCGTAGCCGATGTTCTGTCTACTCCGGGCGGGTTCATCGGCGTACCCGTAGTCGTTCAGCCACGTTGCCGGATAGGGACAGAACTGATTGAGCTAGCAAATGAGGGCTTTCGACAGGGTACGCGCTTGGCCGATCTGTAACATAGTCCGGCATGAGGCAGCGGAGCTGCGCTATGGGCTCGGCCCATCATCAGAAAGGGTCTGCTTCTTTTATCCTTTTACCCTCATAGGCAGGCGTTGTTGTTTGTTTGTTTTGGGAGGGAAAGGAAGTGGTGATGTTGTGTCCTTAGGCTGGACGGACTGCTCTTGCAAATCAAAACGTTTATGTCGGAGTTTCCTGCTGACGTGCTGACGATCTGAACGCCTCTACGTCGAGCGGCAAGGAGCTTCTCTAAGCCTTTGCCGGAGATGCTGCAGGGACAGGTCCGCGTTTGCCATTCGTGCAGACTACATGGATGTGTCGATCTCAAATCCCCAAGCCTGGAGCAGAGCCTCCGGAATGAACTTCGTATTCCTGTTGCGACGTGCCCACTCGCGCAGACGAATCGACCTGACGTACTGGTCCGGCGTCAGATCGTACTCCTTCACCACGAGTTCAAACGATGTCACAGTAGGAATAACCGGTCCAATCGGCTCCGGCTTGCCCCAGTTCGGATTTCCGCGACGCTTTCCCATCCGTTTATCCCTCCCTTGCAGGGAACAACAGGGTGTAACCCGCAACAGACGTCAGCTTAGCACCCTTGAATAGCTGCAGCCTGCTCTTTGGGCGGGCTGACATTTCTGTCCACTTAATTCACGGCAGCTTCTCCGATTCCCGTGAACGGATCTAGAGTATGGGCCGGATGTTCTTGGACCTATCCCAGTTTGGTGGGCGCTCTCAGCGGGGCGTTGCGCGGATTCTCAGAGGGGGAGAGAGGATAGCCAAACTGAGATGCGTTAAGTTTCAGCTTTGGTGTGGCGTGTGTCACGTTGACCTGGAGCTTCAGGCTTTGCCGCATTGCAGCGATGCGTGCATCATTGTGCTTCTTCGAATATGCCATAAACACGTGAGGCGGGATCAATGAGCTACAGGCCATGGTGGGAGACTAGCTAATCCGACTGCAGCGTTCTGTAGCACTTGGGTGTAATGTGCTCAGCTCTCGGGTCGGCCCATCACCACTGAGGAAGGCCTCGGCAATGCGCTGCTTGTGAGATTGGCGGAGGTAGCGACCGCCCATGATGTCAAGGGTGCCAGTCGTCGCGGAACAGACCCCGCTCAGGGCAGTCGAAGCACGAGGCCGGTAGTTGCACTGAACAGATGTGAGTTCGGAACGGATGATCCGCGTGCCGACACCCGACATGCTCCCAATACCGAGTTCCGCCAGCCGTAGGTCCACATGCGGGAAGATGGTGAAGTCGAAACGCCAGTGGCCGAGATCGCAGCCGAGCCGGAAGCAACATCGGCCCCGCACTGGCGAAAGCCAAGCAGTGGAACACCAAGCGGGCGGCATGGCCGCCCGCTCTGACGTCACTGTATTCTGCCTATCGAGGGCTCGCTAAATGTTTGTGCTGAAAGAAGACGGGGCGCTGATCCCGATGAAGCCTGCGCAATTCGTTCTTGAGGAACACTTTCAGCAGCTCTTGGAAGACCATCCCGAACTGCTTGCAGGAGAACTCATCGATCCAGAAGAGCCGCGACAATGGTTACTGGTAGCGCGGGAGATCGGCATACCTGGCGAGTCCGACGGGACAGGATGGTGGTCAGCGGATCATCTTTTCCTAGACCAGGACGGCATCCCGACCATCGTTGAAGTGAAACGGCAAACCGACGCACGGCTCCGACGTGAGGTCGTTGGACAAATGCTCGACTATGCCGCAAATGCAGTCGCTTATCTTCCGGTGGCTTCGATCAGAGCGCGATTCGAAGAGGGTTGCGCGAAGAAGGACAAAGATCCCGACCAGGAGTTGCAGGATCGGCTCGGACAAGATGTTGACCCTGAGAAATTTTGGCTACAGGTGAAAACCAATCTTGAGGCCCAGAAGATTCGGTTACTTTTTGTAGCGGACGTGATTCCGCGTGAACTCAGGAGGGTTGTTGAGTTCCTCAATCGCCAGATGAACCCGGTGGAAGTCCTAGCATTAGAACTAAGACAATTCTCTGGCGAAAATGGTTTACGCACGCTCGTTCCGACTCTGTACGGACAAACCGAGGAGGCAAGGGGCGTGAAGTCCACGTCCTCGTCCCGCAATTGGGACGAAGACACAATTTTCATAGAACTTGAAGCGCGTCACGATAAGTCCGTCATAGACGGAGCCCGATTGGTCGCAAACTGGATCAAGACGCACGCGGACAAAATCTTCTACGGCCACGGCAAGGTCGAAGGTTCGATGACCGCCATGACGCTCTGTTCTGGAGAGAAATTATATCCATTGACCATCTCCACGCAGGGTAAGGTCTACATCAATTTTGTGAACTGCAAGCGCGGCCCGTTCCAAGACGCGAAAAGACGATCGAATTGGCTGGCGAAGTTTAACGAAATCTCTGGGCTGTCGCTATCCTCAGACTGCATCGATAAAATGCCGCCAGTTTCGTTACATTTCCTCGCTTCTGGCACTCGAATGGCCGAGTTCCTCAAGGTGATGGACTGGTTCGTCTCCGTGTTGAAAAATACTCAGCCCGAGGTAGTCGATCAGTGATTCGGGCGCTGTTGCATTAACTCCAGAACAGCCGATCGACATACAAGATGTAGCGTTGTCCGTCATAGCCTTACCCCACACCTTGTGGCCCCAAAAGTTAATGCAACAGAGCCGGCTGAAAGACGTGCCAGGGACGACGATTATTCTGGAGACGAAGGGCTTTGACCCACTGGCTGAGGTTAAGGCCAGCGCCGCGGCTCGCTGGGTGAATGCTGTGAACGCTGAAGGCAGTCATGGCCGTTGGCGGTATGAGCTAGCGCGGAGCGTGTCGAGCGTAGGCGAAAGATCGCAGCAATCCACCAATAACGAAATCGGCTTTTATACACGGATGGTAAGGAGAGCACTGATGAGTGATTCGGAGATGCAAGCGGAGTTGGAACGCCTTCGGGCAGAGAATGCCCAGCTCAAGAATAAAGACAAGGGCGGTCTTACGCTCAAGGTAAGCGAGAAAGGCGGTCTCTCCTTGTACGGCATGGGCCGGTTTCCGGTGACGCTCTATAAAGAGCAGTGGCTCCGCATTCTGGCCAGCGCAGCGGACATCGAGGCTTTCATTCGCGAAAACGACTCGAAACTGAAAGCCAAGGAGTAGGGAATTGAAGCACACGGTTCAACGCGGCCTGTGTTGTCCATGTGGGCGGACCGGCATCATCGCGTTCGGGTTGTGTCCAACCTGCTATTCACTCAAGCGTCAGGATCAGGAATACTTCGGCGGTCTGCGAGAGCAGGTTTTGGAACGGGATGAGTACCGATGCCGAGTCTGTGAGGCTCCCGGTCGCGATAAGAGGTCGATCACTGTCCATCACCGCGTCCCTGGCAATCGGTTCTGAACTTGATGATCTCTCTCTGCCCTGGGTGTCATGCCAAAGTTCATCGGACCAAAGCCGTGCTTTCGCAAATGCCGCCGCTGTTGCTGGAGCTGTGGCGGGAGCAGCATCCCGAAGGGCATGAGCAGACCGCTTTGCAATTTAGCTCGTCGCCCCCCAGACTTCCGCAAACACTTCCTCGATTGCAGAAGTTTCGCCGTCTGTGAGCTTAGAGAATTCGCGTTCCCTCGCGCGTTTAGAGAGTGTGCCGTTGTTCTGCTGCAGGAACCGCCACAACAAGTCCAAGGTGGTCTTTGGCATATCAAAGAACACCTCAACGCGGCTGACGAAGGAATCGTATGTTTTCAAGTATTGGACCTCCCTCGGAAGATCCTCTTCAACTGTTTCAGCCACACGATCAAACAGGAACTCTGCGTGAGCAGTGGCATCGAAGAAACGATAGAAGTCCGCTGTTTCGTTCCTGACTTCAACATTGCCGTCCATCCTGGGTGCCCAGTCGATAACCTCCAGCAAAGGCCGCGAATAGGATTCGAGGACCTGCCGGTAGAGATCCAGGCGGCGCAGAATTGCTGCGCTGATCGGGAAGATCACTCCGAGCGGATTGAAGCCTCCTCGGGCAAGAACATGGTGGATCAACCAGCGATGCAAGCGACCGTTTCCGTCGACAAAGGGATGAATGTAAACGAAGCCGAAGGCGAGAACCGCCGCAGCGATGACGGGATCGGAACCGCCGCCAGAAGAGCGGTCATCGAACGCGACCATGCCTTCTACCAGGGCTGAAAGGTCTTCTGACCTTGCGCTAACGTGGTCGGGAAGCGGTTCACCGGTTGATCGATCGCGTTCCCCCACAAACCCACCTTCCGCTCGCAAACCCAATGGAACAAACCTTGCATCCCCGATGACGATTCGCTGGAGGCGCTCCAGTTCTTCGCGGGAGAGCTGAACCTGGCCGGCCTCGGCGATGGCTTGACCCCATCGGGCGATGCGCTGAGCTGGCGGATGTTCTCCTTCGATAGCGAAAGACGCCTTGCTGTCAGCAAGCAGCATGAACGCTGCGGCGCGGGCCAGCAGGTCGGGATGGGTATGGCCTGAGATTTCGCTCGCCCGCTTTGGAAGCTGCGATGCAACGTAGCGGTCGAGTTTCGGTGTTCTACGGACCAAGGGACAGAAGGCGGAAGTCCCAGGGAGATTGTTGATGACTTTCTGGCGCGTCACGGTCGAGCCCTTGGCAAGGGCGAACTGCAGCTCAGTATCAATCACGGGAACTGCTTTGACTTTGCCCATGTCGGGAAGAGCGAGCTTCCGGCCGGTAAGCCATTCGTACAGAAACCAAAGCCTCCGCGCATAGGCTCCGGTTGGCGTTTCAGCGATGATCTGCTCGATCTTCGCCCCTTCAACAATTTGAAAGAGTGCGGCAAGAACCCCTAATTGAAGCCCTTCCCACTTCAGCGCAAAGGTCAGGTGTCCAGAGAGGGTGTCGAGCGGAGCATGACGCGGCGTTAGAATCTGCCAAGTGTCTGTGGAACTCTTAGTGTGTCGTTCACCGACCGCTGCCAACATGGGAGGCAGGACTACCGAGAGACGATACTGCTCGATGAGAGCCGCATACCCTGCCAGATGGCCAGGTTCGGGCAAACGTCGGCCTTGGAAGCTGGCGACAGGGACTGAGCTAGTTTTCCAAGTCGCTGGTCGCTTTTCACTCGAATCGGTTGAATTCTCTTCACGGTCCATGAATCTTGGACTCCTTGAAGTGATTGTAGTGAAAAGCTTTCTCATTTCTTAGCAGTGGTGCGGAAAGCTGAGCGTTTGGGTTCCTCGGTTTCAGCGGCTTGTTTCTGGGCACCATGTTCCGTTTTCGATGGGTCGATATAGCTTCCGGTCATGAGCGGCGGCGGCCACCAACCCAACTCCTCATAGATCTCGGCCCCGGTCGCTTTGTCGAACTGCCAAGCGCTACAAACGATGAGCTGCTCCGTGATGTCCGATACCTGCAACTTCATTGGAAGGGTGCCCGCCAGCATCCTGACCACCACGTCGCCTACTTTCAAGTCCTCAAATCGTGCGATCGCCAGCCTCCCACTTCACCATCAACATTGCTTGAATCCAAGCGTCCGGGACCGGGTCGCAGTCTTTCTAAATTCCGATTCGCTCCACCTCGTCGAGTGACACTTCATCATCGCGGCGGTCGTACAGGCCGGTTGTGCGGGATGATTCATGCGCCGCCATTCGCTGAGCAATCTCCAACTTGCCGCCGTTTTTAACATAGGCCGTAATGCCGGTCGCCCGGAAGGTGTGGCAAGCCAATCTCGGTCTTGATCCCTGCGGCGAGTGCTCGCCGGCGAATCATGCGCCAGACATCGGACTGGAGCAGGGAATTGGCAGTCAGCTCGTCGGATCGCCCGCGCGCTGTTGCCGGAGACAGTGGAACAACCAGCTTTGTGGAGCGATCTGGACCGCGAACGTCGGGAGCGGGCCTGGAAGACCGTGGACAAGCTGAATGCCATACTTGGGTGCGGCACGGTCCGCATTCTGAGCGCCGGGCCGAAGCAAGCGGCTTGGAATCTCAGAGCGGAATACCGGTCGCCGCGCTGGACCACGCGCTGGGACGAGCTGATGAGGATTAAGGCGTGATTCGTATGCTTATCAACGATTCAGTCGAGAGCCTTCGAGCCCTTCTTCACAACGAAGCGGGGTACAGGCTTGAGCTTCGGAGTGAGTTCGAGGGACCCTGTCACGGCACGACGATGTCGATGGTCTTGCCTGCGAGCTGAGCTGTTTCAACTACCGCAGAGCTACATCGTCCACGCGCATCCAGACAGCCGTGTTTTGCCCCGCAAAGCCTGCAAAGACCGTCACGGTGGAGTCGCTCCCTGAGTTGAACGTCACCGTCAAGGGCGCATAGGCCGACTCCGCCCCAAAGTTCGTCTGCCCCACTACCGTCACCCCGTCGGCGCCATATACGCCAAACGAGCCGATGCTGCCGGCAAAATTGTCCTGCACCCATCCGGTCAGGGTGTAGCTTGTATTCGGCTTCACCGCAACAATCTGGATAATGGCGTTGAAGCCCGTGGCGGAACTGCTGACATAGCCATCGTTTGCGCCCGTATGCGCCGTGCCGCCGCCGACGTCGATCAGCTGCCTTCCCGGGCCTTGGCCTTTCCACGGCGACGAGATCGTTGAACTGCCCTGGGCCTCAAAGCTCGGATCCTGTACCAGGTTTCGTCCGCCATAGTAGACGCCAAGCTGCCCGATCGAGGTGAAGAAAGACGCTCCGCCCGGCACGCCCAGGATTCGGACCCCACTGCCCCACGTCGGCGAAAAATCGAACGTAAACGTCGCTTGCGCCTGCGTGGTTCTGCTGTACGGATAAGCCGGCGTGACCGTCGCCCCGCCCGGGACGTTTAACCACGCGCCATTCTGGTAGACCTGCACCTGCAGATTGCCGCTGAACCAGCCCCCGTCGCTGAACATGCTTCCGGTCTGGTAGACCACTTCGTCCAGGTTGTAAGGCTGGGGCCAAGTGTATCCCCACCAGTCATAGTGTTTCGATTCCTCATCGAAGTCGTCCTCGCTCTTGTTCAGCGGGCCGGTGTTCAACTGGTCGCTGCAGTTCAAGCCGCACAGGGACCCGAAATGCGTACTCTTGCTCAGCGCCCGTGTTCCTGGCGCCAACGCCAGATTGGCATTCGATACCGCGTTGGTGGCGTAGGTTGCGGCTGGCAGTCGTAGATAGAGTTTGCGAAGCGAAAAGGTATACGAGTCTCCGCTGCAGCACACGTTGCTTTGAAACAAAAGCGTCTTGCCATCCGCGCTGATGTACTTGGAAGGAATGGAAGTCCCGTACTGTCCGCGGTTCAGCGTCCCCCGGAGGGGCCCGAAGTCGTTGGAAAGCACATGCTTCCAAGGTCCCCATGGGGCGGTGGCCTCGTAGATCTCATGAGTGGAACAGGACCATGACGTAAATAGGTAGCGCTGAAGCGGCGCGTCGTACACCACGCCGCCCTGCGCGACCACTGCATCCTGCGCCGGGCAGTGTGTTCCGAACATCACCGGATACAACATTCGCGTGTCCGTCAGCACCGCCGCCTTCTGGCTGATATTGCTGGTCCACTGGGGCAACCCGCTAGCGTCGGAGCCGCTGTAGAACAGCCAGGTGCTTCGCGTCTGCACGGAATTTGCCGGCACGCGCGCCAGATACAGTGCGCTCTGCGACCTCCAGTTGTTGTCCAGCCCGTAGGCGTAGACATACCCGTCCAGCGCATCAACCGAGTTTTTTCCGAAGTCCAGAAAGAAGATCGTGGTGAACAGTGGAGCCTGTAGGCTCTTCGATGTTCCCCCGAACATTGGCGTTTTTGTGTCCCACGTCCAACTCGCCCCATGATCATCAGACCGCGCAATCGATGCGGCTGGCGCGCTGTTGAAGTTGACCGCATCGAGATTCTGAAATGCGAGGTAAACACTTCCGTTCCTGCACAGCATCCCGGTCGGCTTGACGTTGAAACCAGATCCGTTCCAGTTCGTTCCCAGATTCTTGGCCAACGACGTGCCGACCAGATTGGGAGGCATGCCTGCCAACTGGCTCACCGCCATGGAACGCGTCGCCTTCGCCCCATAGAACGCTGTCCCGTCCCCATTTGCCGTGTACACGTTATCATCATCTGCCCAGCAAGTCGGCCAGAGATCGCCATTGCCCGGCACCTGGTAGGTGGAGTACGCCTCCTCCGCCGCGTTTGCGAAAAACGTGCTTTGCGCCGGAGTCTGCGCTCTCACCCCCCACCCGGAAATCAAAAGAAGAGGACTTAGAACACGAAGGAAAGATCGGCATTGCAGGTTCATGGGGCCTCTCACTGAACACGACACAACCATGACAAGGAAAGGTATGGATGCGACTCGCTAACAGGAATTCAGAAAAAGGGCGAGTAGTTTCGGAGCCGAAGTATATGTCACCTGCTGGCTTTAATCCAGAGAATCTTCGCTTTTGTTCCCGCTCAACTTGCCCGAGTCGGGCAGAATACGCGCTGCTTTGAGAACACTTGAGATCGAAGCGATAGCCGTCCCGCTCGAACACCGCTTCGCGCAAACCTCCAAAGCACATCTCATCCTGCTGTCGCACCGCGTAGCAGGTGGGACACAAGCCGTGGCAAGGATGCGCTGATTGCCGCAGTGGCAATGCAGCGAGCGCTAATGCAGACGCTTCACCAATCGGTTCCCTTCCCTGCAAACGTTCCCAGTTCAATGTCCCTGCGGATCCAGCTTCTCTTCCAGGAGTCTCCAAGGGTCCGATCGGACGGAAGCTCATAATCTCGTGCGAGCTCTCCCGTCCCAAAGAGGCTGGTGTCGTTAGGGTCTGAGTCGGTGCTGCAATCAAAAGGGGAAGTAGTAAGGCACCGTCCAGAGGCAGTGAGCTCTCGATTTGCCTCCTGCCATCCCGCTTGCCAGCAAGCCGTTGCGGTCCAGGACTCAGAGGAGCCAGCGAAGCGAGCCTGGTAGCCAGCCTCGTACTCACCTGGGAACCAGACGTTCAGTCTTGAAGCTTGGGAAGAACTATCAAGATGGTCGTTGGAAGGAAGCTCGCGCGGCTCGTAGCCCTCAAAGCGTCAGATTCAACTACTTCGAAAGCGAATCCTAGGCAAATCTGCAATCCAGCTAAAAGGAGGTGGGCCTACCACGTCAATCCAGCGACTGACCTTCGACCGGTCATGCTCATCCATGTAGAAGAAATGCGACATCGACGGCTTCACGGCTTCAATGCTGGGTCATCGAAGTCATTGTGACCTTGCCGCGACAGACCTTGGGGGATGGGCGATCCCAGTATTCGAGAACGTCGTGAAGCGTCGTCACTCCTTTATCGATAACCTCGCGGAGGTTCTGACGGATACCCTCCCGCCCATGCCAATCAGCTACGCCCAGGTTGCACACCGCGTCGTCGCCAAAACAATCGAAGCCGCCACCGAAGTTCTTGTCGTATATCTCTTTCCACATCGCTAGCAGCCATTCAGGTGGTGCGGTCTTTGTGAAGGTCACGCTGTTCTCTTCGTGGGCACAAAGTCTCCACGGGTGCAAAGAGTAGTGGTCTGCTAAGCTCGGTGACGCTGTTTCCACGATACGAGCAAAACTCACATGGGCTACTCGCATACGAACAAAACTGCTGCTCTCCGCGTGACGGCTCGGAAGAAGCCGTTGCAAGCTCGTTCTGCTGAGAGGGTGGGCGCCATTTTAGAGGGAGTGCTCACATTTTCAAAGATGAGGGACTGGAGGCTTGCGACACGAATGCGATTGCGGCACGCACTGGGTCAGCATCGGTTTGTTTTATCAGTACTTCACGACGAAGGATGCGATCACCACCGCATTGATTGAGCGCGAATCGGTGAGCGTTGTGGCGGCGGTGAAAGCAGCCCTTTCGCTAGATCAAAAACTACCCCGCCAGCCCAGCGCACGCGCATCCGTCCGCCGCGCAGCGGCTTCGTTCAAGTCGGCTTCGCGTAGTGATAATCAAAGGACGAAGTGTTCACCAGTACGCAACGTCGCGTCAACCAACAAGACTGCACTTTCCTCCATGCCCACGAACAGGCGAAGTCCGCGACAGGGTAAGGCCGCTTGAGGGATAATCCGTTCACTTTCTTAGTTCTTGAATACCGGCATCGCTTGGGCATTTAGCTCTCGCTTCTGCATGGTCAATGGACCGCACCCTGCAGGTACGAAGCTTCGGTTCCCGCCTTACCTCTCCCGGGCTGAGACATAGATGGTGGAATTGCATCTAGTGCAGTGCCCCAGGACGTGTTCGGGGTAGCCCCCATGTTCAGCACAAGGACTGCGCCATCCTTGACGTCGGCCTGACGGAACCATGTTCTGGTCCACGGCTTTCCGTTGAGCGTGGCCGACTGAATGTACATGTTCCTTGGCGAGTTGTCATGCGCGACGACCTCCAGCTTTTTCCCGTTTGTCATTGCGAGGGTCACTTTATCGAACAAGGGTGAGCCGATGATGTACTCGTCGCTTGAGGGATCGACCGGATAGAAGCCCATGGCGCTGAAGATGTACCAGGAAGAGGTTGCGCCCTGATCATCCATGCCTGGATATCCATAGCCGGACGCGTCGCTGCCGTACATCTCTGCGAGTATCTGGCGAATGAGCTTTTGCGTCTTCCAGGGCTGTCCACTCCAGTCGTAGTAGTACGGGGATTGCTGGTCGGGCTGATTGCCTTGTACATACTGGCCGATCATGCCGGTGCAATCGCGACAGATGCCCTTAGGGTTGTAGGGCGTGGAGAAGAACTGGTCAAGTTTCCGGTTGAACGCGTCGCGTCCTCCGAGAAGATTAATGAGGCCTTGCACGTCATGCGGCTCGAGCCAGAGCGTCGACCAGCCCGATGCTTCCTTCATCATGAAGTTGTAATAAGGTTCCTGCGGGTCGAAAGGGGAAATCCAAGCGCCATCTTCGGTGCGTCCGCGAATGAAACCGGCGGATGCATCGAAGACATTCCTGTAGTTGGTCGCACGCTTCAGGAACAGCTGCTCGTCATCTTTCTTACCGAGCAGTGCAGCATACTGTGCCATGGCGTGATCGTCCCACGCATATTCGAGCGTTGTAGCGGCGCCTGCCTTGCCCCCGGCATACGGCGGGCTCGGATTGTTCTTCGGAACGATGTCCGAGATCCAGCCGTTCTTGTTGTACTCGGCGAGATAGTGCCGGGGACCAGCTGGGTCTGTTGCGTTCTTTCTGAGGTACTCATAGGCGGCGGCGTAGTCGAAGGGAATGCCGCGTTTCCACGAGCCTAGGAACATGAACACGGCATTGTCTCCGTGGAAGGAGGTGTTCATGTATCCCTTCTCGCGCGCCATGTCGAATTCGGAGGCCATGATGTTGCGCATCCGCTCGGGATCCAACAGCTCAAGGAGCACGATCTGATTGCGTCCGGTGTCCCAGAAAGGCACCGCGCTGTAACGATCGTGTGTCGCGGTCTGCACCTTGCCGTTGGTGTCGGTGAACGGCTCGCCCGTGGCGGCGATCAGGCGTGGACTGGCAAAGGATTGGAACAGTGTCGAGTAAAACATGGCGCGCTGTTTAGGTGTTCCACCCGTAATCTGCACGCGGTTTAGCAGTTTTGCCCACTGATCACGCGCGGCCTGGTGAATACCGTCGAAGTCCCAGCCGGGTACCTCATCGTGCAGGCGCTGCTCTGCCTGCTGGTAGCTGGTGCCGTGAGCGATCTTCATGAGCACCTGCCCGCCACCTTTGTTGTGGAACGTGATATATGTGCCCGCGAAGATGCCCTCGGCTTGCCGGCCTCCGGGATCAACCTGCTTGTTGCCGATGCCCCAGCCCTTATCGTCGCCGGGCGACTTGTGAAAGGTTCCGAAAGAGCTGAAGGGCGCGGAGAACTCAGCGACGAAATAGGCCCCGTCCACCGCTCTGCTGTCCCGCGCTAGGCCTCGCACGGTGTGGTCGCCGACGATCTCCATTTGTCCGCCATGCTCGGGGAAGTTCACCAGAACACTTGCTCTATCGGTTGCCGGGAAGGTGAAGCGCATCAAGCTGGCCCACCGGGTTGCGGTGAGTTCGACCTGGGTTTGGAAGGTGTCGAGATAGACCGAGTAGTAGCCGGGCGAAGCCTTCTCTCGCTTCTTGTCGTAGTAGCTTTCACGGTAGGCGGGCGGCATCGACCAGTCGCCGACCACGAGCGAGAAGATCGGTTCGGCACGGCCGCCGTAAGTGGCGCCACCGCCACCCGTGAATCCGAGCATCGTGGGATTCGTGTAGTAGTAGGGAACGGCCACTCCGTTCGGAAAGGTCAACGCGGAATTGTTGTTGAACGGTGCGGCTTCTACGGAGCTATAGGGGACGCGCGCGCCCGGCGAGGTCTGCCCCGAGTAGACTGGCTCGCCCGGCGGAGGTGCATTACCAATCAGTTCCTGCCTGTCCAAAGGCGCGGTGCCGACCAATGGGTTCGCTAGATCGACGGGCACCTGGGTTCGTGATTGCGCTAACGCTGTCCAACCAGCACCGACTGTCAGGAGCGCGATCGCAAGACTGGAGAACGGTCGTTTCGTTGCCTGAGACTTCAAGGTATTCCTCCAGAGCACGAGGCCACTGCCAATGCGCACATTCTATTCGCGAGAGGTGGTATGCCATGGTGTTCTTGGCACAAATGAACTTCACCTGTGCTCACATCATTCAAGCAGGTGTTGTGCAAACGATTCAGAGAATTCCATCGGGACGACGATGCGAGACGCCTCCCTTGCGGGAGGCGTCTTGGTTTGCTGCCTACGTTTTTGGTTCAGATGGATTGGTTCAGCACTCGGTTGAGGCGCTGGACGAAGATGGCGGGATCTTTCAGCGGCACACCCTCGAGCAGAAGGGCCTGGTCGAAGAGGAGCCACGCGGCGTCTTCGACCTTGCCGTTGCTGGGATCGGCAAGCAGCTTTCGGATGATCTCGTGATCGGGGTTGATCTCGAGTGTGGGTTGCAGCTCGGGCACATTCTGCTGGCCCATGGCCTGCATCATCTGGCGCATACGAGCTGAGGGCTCGTCCTCGTTGGAGACGACGACGGACGGGCTGTCGGCTAGGCGTGATGAGGCACGCACCTCTTTGACCGCCTCGCCGAGCGT
>JAABUZ0100002392.1_pt1 | contig 31275 bp, 22 predicted proteins | sample 5562091 | NCBI WGS metagenome assembly JAABUZ01 (sample SAMN12813069, study PRJNA571459) | rock metagenome | isolation source: Antarctica rocks | place: Antarctica: Victoria Land, Linnaeus Terrace sud | collected 2015-12-21
GCACCGCTGCCGCGTCAGGCGGACGACAGCGGCCGGGCGCGCGCAACGCGACGGGGGCGTGCCAAAGCTCCCCCCACGGAGGTCGCCGCATGACCACGCTTTCATGGGGTGCTACCACGGTGCGGGCCGGGTGAGCTATCCGCGCGGCGCTACCTGCCCGTGCGTTGGAAGGTAGGGACGGGCTTTTTTACTTGAGAGTTGAACATCGGACAGCGGAGCGAACCATGCCCTTGAACGACCACATCCTCCACCCACGTCCGCAGATGACCCGTCCGCGCTGGACCGATCTCGGCGGTCCCTGGGGCTTCGCCTATGACGACGACGGGCGCGGGCTGACGGAGCGATGGCAAGACCGGGTGGACATCTTCGCGCGCACGATCCGCGTGCCCTTCCCTCCCGAATCGCCCGCGAGCGGTATCGCGGACACGGGCTTCCACCCCATCGTGTGGTACAGGACCACCTTCACCGTCGCGCCCGACGACGCCGACGGCGCGCTCCTGTTGCACTGCGGCGCCGTCGACTATCGCGCTCACGTCTGGGTCAACGGGCAGCTCGTCGCGACGCACGAGGGCGGGCACACGCCCTTCAGCGCGGACATCGCGCCCGTTCTCGCGCCGACAGGGGAGCAGGTGCTCGTGATCCGGGCCGAGGACCGGCCAACGGACCTGGCGCAGCCGCGCGGCAAGCAGGATTGGTGGGAGGAGCCACACACTATCTGGTACCACCGCACCACTGGCATCTGGCAGCCCGTCTGGCTCGAACCGGTCTCGTCCACGCACATCACGGGCGTGCGCTGGACCCCGGATGTCGCGCGCGGCGTGCTCCGCCTGACGCTCACCCTGGTGCGGCCAGGCGGGACGACGACGCCGGTGCGGGCGCGCGTGCGGCTCAGCCTGCGCGACACGCTCCTCATCGAGGATGTCTGCCTGGTTTCGGGCGGCCGCCTCGAGCGTGAGTTCGCGCTGGACTACGTGGGGCACGAGGACGAGAGCAGCCGTGCGATTCTCTGGTCCCCGGAGCATCCGAACTTGATCGACGCACGCCTGACGTTGTGGGAAGGCGATGCGGAGGTCGACGAGGTGCAGAGCTACGCCGGACTCCGCAGCGTCGTCGTGGCGGACAACTGCTTCCTGCTCAACGGCCACCCCTACTATCTGCGCCTCGTACTCGGGCAGGGCTACTGGCCGGCGTCGCACCTGGCCGCGCCGGATGAGGTCGCCTTGCGTCGAGAGGTGGAGCTGGTCAAGGAACTCGGCTTCAACGGCGTGCGGGTGCATCAGAAGGTGGAGGACCCGCGCTTCCTGTACTGGTGCGACCGTCTGGGCGTGCTGGTGTGGGGAGAGATGGCCAACGCCTATGCCTTTTCGCCCGAGGCCGTCGAGCGATTGACGCGCGAGTGGACGGAGGTTCTCGCGCGCGACTATAGCCACCCCTGCATCGTGGCATGGGTTCCGCTCAACGAGAGCTGGGGTGTGCCCGACCTGGCGCACGATCCCGCGCAGCAGCACTACGTGCGCATGCTCTACCACCTGACCAAGGCGCTCGACCCCACGCGCCCGGCTATCGGCAACGACGGCTGGCAACACATCGCGGGCGACATCATCGGCCTGCACGATTACGCCTTCGACGGCGGCACGCTTCGCGCGCGCTACGGGAGCGTCGAAGCCCTGGAGCGGACGTTGCGGGAGGTGCGGCCACACTATCGCCACATGATCCTCCCCGGCTATCGACGCGACGCGGAGCCGACGATGCTGACCGAGTGCGGCGGCATCAGCTACCGCCCGCACGCCGCGCAAGCCTGGTTCGGCTATGGGACGGTGACCGGCCGAGAGGCCTTCGTCGAGAAGTATCGCGAGATCATCGGGGCCATCCTCGTCAGCCCAGCGATCGCCGGCTTCTGCTACACGCAGCTCGCCGACACCGGCCAGGAAACGAACGGCCTTCTCACCGACAAGCGGGAACACAAGCTCGATCCCGCCGTCGTCCGTTTCATCACACGTGGCCTGTCGGCGGCCGTGCCGGGTGATGTGACCATGACCTACAAAGAGGACGCGTCCAGCTCGTCCTCATTGGGAACGATCACGTCGGGTGCGGCGCCGCGCGGAACGAACGACGTGTGGCCGTGATTGGGTGAGGTGGCTGGCGCGCGGGGACGAAGCGTCGGGCAGCCGGGGATAGCGTCCGTGGGAAGAAAGGGGCCGCGCGGCGCGTGGCGCTGCCGCCGCGATGACTGATGACTGTGTCGACGGTGCCCGGTGGCGGGAGTTGTCGCGCACCTCGTGGACCGTCGCGAGAACGCGCCGCCGACGCGTGGCGACCGAAGCGGCGTCAGCCGCATGGCCCGCCGGGCCATCGTGCGCCCGCGAGGGCCGGGAGGAGAGGGACCGATAGGGATGAAGATGACCGCGTTCGAGCTGTTCAAGGCCCCGCCGCGCTGGTTATTCCTGAAGGTCTCGACGGATAGCGGCATCCGCGGGCTGGGGCGAGCCGATCGTCGAGGGTTCGGGCCTTTCGCGCTGCGCGCCTGCCTGCAGGTCGACGCCTACACGACCAACACGGTGATCCAGGAGCAGAGCCTGGACATCCACTATCGCGGGCGGGGGCCTGCTCGACTACCTCGCCGACCCGCCAGTCGTCGACTATCGTGACGGGCACGTGGCCGTGCCGCGCGGGCCGGGGCTGGGCATTGTCGTCGACGAAGAGGCCGTGCGCATGGTGGCCGCGATTGGCAACGACAACCCCCTCTGGCGCATCGCCGACGGGACGGTCGCCGAATGAAAATGCGTGATATGCGCGCGTCGCTGGCGGCCACATTCAGCCATTGGCAGGGTAACGCGCAGCACATCTCAACGCCGCTGCGTGGAAGCCGTGCGTGCATGCCTATACACCGGGATACATGAGCATACGTTAGTGTGAGCCGTCATTGGATCACCACAACTACGGCGAGTCGGATCGGGCAGGCGCGACGATGTCGCTCACATGGCTGTCAATCTTCCCCTATGCCAGCGACTTGACGAACGCCTGCCAATCCGTTCCTGGTGCGCCTTCACGGCCGGTCATGAAAGAGTTGCGCCGAACCCGTGCAAGACATGCCCTCGTGACGAGCGGGCATATCGGTTCAACCTCCCGTGCATCGTGCCGGTGACCGGCGTTGGACATCCGCCGCCGGGGCCTGTATGCTGAGCGCACGAGGCCCTATCCTAATGCCCGTTCGACGAGTGGCTCCATGGAACTGAGGTGTCGTATGAGCCAGAACGAGATCGTGCGCTGTGTCATCCATCCCGGCATCGGCATCGCCCGTATCGGGGATAGCCCCACCGACTTCTTCATCGGCCCCGAGGTCCCCGGCTACCTGCCCGACCCGGGGGGAACCGGCTACAAAGACGCGCAGGGGCACATCAAGCGCCAGGTCGCGCGCTTCCGCCTCTACGGCCTGGACGCGGCCGGCGCCGTGGTGCAGGAACTCACCGCGGCCGACGCCGATATCACCTGGACCGTCCACCTGGCCAATAAGAAAGCGGCCTGGTACCAGTTCAAGCTCGCCCTCGACATCCCCGAGGCGACCTCCCCATCATTGCCGCCGGATATGCGCAGCCAGCGGCGCAATGCCGCCCTCGTCGGCGACGCCCGCGGGCAGCTCGTCATCGACCCGGGGCCGCGCTCGATCCGCAGCGCCAACACGCAGGGCCCGGCCTATCGCTGCGACGGGGGGCGCTTCCTGGGCACGCCCGTGTCCCTGGGTGAGCTGCGCACGGGTGGGGCCGGCAACCTGCTCGTGTTCGGCGGCCTGGGCCAGTCGGGGACGCCGCGGCCGAACAATCCGGTCACGACCTTCGGCAACAACGACGGCTGGCACGACGACGTCGCCGATGGCCCGGTCACGGCGCGGGTCGTGCGCGCGGGCACGGAGCTGCCGGTCACCGGCGCCTGGGTGATCGTCGGCCCGCCCAACTACGCGCCGGGCATCGCCGCCATCGTCACGCTCTATGACATCGCCTACCAGGCCTACCTCGACGGGCATCCCCACCTCCCGCCGCGGCCGGTTTCGTTCACGCGGGACGTCTACCCGCTCCTGGAGCGGGTAGACCGGTTGCAGTGGGTCAACGAGGGCTTCTACCGCGGCTACGGCTGGCAGGGGCAGGAGCCGCTGCTCGACCCGGCGCGCGTGGCGCAGCTCGCCGATGCGTCCGCCTCCGCCGCGGCCGCTCGCCAGCAGGTTTACACCCGCTTCCGCGACCCCGCCTACCGCACGTTCCAGGAGGACGCCTGGCCGCGGGTCTACGGCGACTCGTTCGACCAGCCCCCGCAGTACCCGCAGCAATACCTGGCCGTCACGCGCGAGCAATATCGCTGCCTCACCGCCTGGGCGCAGGGGCATTTCGCAGCGGACTGGCACGGCGCACCCGCCCCCGCCCGGCGCATCGAGGACCTGCCGGTCGCCGCCCGGCCCGCGGCCCTCGACGAGGCGGCCCTGGCCGCGTGCGCGGGCGGCCCCTTCCACCCCGGTGTGGAGGCCACGTGGCCGCTGCGCCGGCCGAGCATGTACGCCGACCTGTGTCGCTTGAACGTGCGGCCGCCGGGGCAGGCCGAGCCCGATTATGGGGACGATCTCACCCCCGCGCGGGCCCTGGGGGCGGACGGCCCCCTGCACGCCAGCGGGCCCGGCGACCTCACGCGCTGGATGGCCGTGCCCTGGCAGACCGACACCTCCAGTTGCGGCTCGGCCTACCCTAACGCGACGCGGCAGCCGTCGCCGTTGCCGGATCTGCCCACCTTCTGGCCGGCGGCGGTCCCCAATAAGGTGCTGACCCAGCAGGCCTACCGGCGTATCCTCGATGGCGGGCTCAACCCGCAGGAGCGCCAGGCCGCCTTCGCGGGGCGGGTGCCCTGGGCGCGCCACCTGGCGCCCGACTACGAGGGGCGCATTCGCCAGTTCGTCACGGACTGGCCGCGCCTGGGCCTGATCGAACCGCAGGTCGGCCCCGCGCACGATCCGACCTTCCCCGCCCAGATGCACGTGGAGCGGGAGAGCGGGTTCCCCGAGGGGCCGTCGCCGCACGCCCAGGCCATCGCCGCGGCGCTCGGCGGCGCGGGCGGGGGCGCGGCCCCGGCGGGACAGGCGGGGCAGGATCTCGATGCCGCGGCCGCGGCGGAGCGAGACATGCCGGCCCAGCCCCCGCTAGACGACTGGCGCACGCACCTCTGATGCGCGACGACGAGGAGGCGGATGCCGTCGCGCCCCCGTCGCGGCTGGATGTAGCGGTGATCGGCGGCGGGCCGGCGGGTGCGAGCGCCGCCCTCGCGCTGGCGCGCCTGGGCGCCCGCGTCGCCCTCGTCGATCGCGGCGTCGCCCGGCCACGTTTGGGCGAGAGCCTGCCGCCGGCCGCGACCCCAGTGCTGGGGGAACTGGGCGTGTGGGCCGACCCGGAGGCCGCGGGGCATCGGCGTTCGCCGGGCTTCCGCTCCCGCTGGGGCGGCCCGGAGGCCGCGGAGGTCGACTTCGTGCGCCAGCCCTACGGCACGGGCTGGCGTCTCGACCGGGGACGCTTCGACGCCCACCTCGTGCGGAGCGCGCGCGCGGCCGGGGCCCTGTGGTGCGGCGGCGCGTCCGTGCGCGTGGTGGAGCGCACGGCCCGCGGACGGTGGCGCCTCGCCCTCGCCCACCCGGAGGGAGCGCGGGTCCTGGACACGGCGGTCCTGGTCGACGCGAGCGGGCGCGCCCGGTGGGCCGCGCGGGCGCTGGGGGTGCGTGCCGTCGCCTACGACCGGCTGGTGGCCATCGTCGCCACCTATGCGCCCGGTGGGGCGGACCTCGACGGGCGCACCGTCGTGGAAGCTGTGCCTAGTGGCTGGTGGTATACCGCGCCGCTCCCCGACGGGCGGCTGGTGGTCGCGCACCTGACCGACGCGGATCTCGCCGCCCGCCAGCGCATACGCACGCCCGACGGATGGGAGGCCATGCTGCGGTGTACGACGGACGTCCGCGAACGCGTGGCGCAGCGTCGTGGCCGGTTGGACGCAGGGCCGCGCCCCGTGAGTGCCGACAGTTCGCACCTGGCGACGGCGAGCGGGACACAGTGGTGGGCCGTCGGTGACGCTGCGGCGGCCCACGATCCGTTGTCATCCCAGGGCCTGATGAGGGCGCTGGAGGCGGGGATGCGCGTCGGGCGGGCCATCGCAGGCTGCGAGGACGGAGCCGACTACGCGGCGTGGGTGCGGCAGACTTACGCACAGTACCTGGCCCAGTGGTTGAGCTATTACGCACTGGAGCAACGCTGGCCGGCGGCGCCGTTCTGGCAGCGGCGGCATGCGGCGTGGACGCGGTTGGTGCGGCGATGAGCGTGTCGCCGCACCGAGGCGCCATCCATCCGTCCGTTTGGTGTCCGAGCCATAGCCCCGCGGCCCGAGCGGCTAGGTATGCCCCGACTGCCCACGCAGTGTGTGCGACTCCGCGCGCCGCGCGACACCCGCGAAGCGGGTTACCAACGGCCGATGGTCTCCCGGAGACGCCGATCGCTCCACTTGGCGTAGACCCGCGTCGTCTCGAGCGTCGCATGGCCAAGGTGGCGCGCCGTCGTCTCCAGGTCCTGCGTTTCCGCGTACAGGCGGGTCCCCGCCGAGTGCCGCAGCGCGTGGACGCCCTTGGCCGCGACGTGCGCGGCCTCGCAGAGCGCCTGCATGTGGCGCCACGCGCTCACCGGCGTCCGGTACGGCAGCACGTGGCCGTCGGATCGCTGCGGCAGCGCAACGAGCGCCTGCTTGAGCGAGGCGCTCATCGCCACGGTCCGCGCCTTGTTGCCCTTGCCGCGTCGCACCACGAGATCGCGGCGGGCAAGGCTGATGTCCGCCCAGCGCAAGTCGACGCACTCCCGGGCGCGCAGGCCGGCGTGCGCACCGAGCAACACGAGGGCGCGGTCGTGCGGGTCGGTCGCGGCCCGCAGGAGGGCGGCGACCGTCGCCCCCGCCTTGCTGAAGGTGCGCAGCCACGCCTCGGTGAGGCTCCACAACGTGCCCGCATCCTTCTCACGGGCCGCCCGCATGGCGATGCGGCGACGATCCGAGCGGGGCATGCGCAGCCAAGCGGTGGCCCCGTCGTTGCCGGTGCCGAGGTAGTGAACGAGGGCGGTGGACGGTGATGGGCAAGCGGACATGGGAGATCCTCCAGGTTCGACGCTTTTCGTCGCATCGTAGCCCTTTGGGGATTACATCCTCTACGCCCTATGCACAATCTGTTGAGCGACTATCCACCACGAACTGTCAACGCGGCCCCATTATCTTACACGTCGTCACAACGACCACACCCATAAACCCAAATTCCCGATCACATTAAGAAGTCGTGCGGCGTAGGCACTCTACACAACCCTGGTTTGATTACTATGGATGATCTCCGATGCCGCTACAGCCAGCGCGGGCCACGACGTCGTGCGTGATAGTGGACCGGCGCTACCCCTAGTAACACGACGCCGACCTTGCGGCGTTGGCTGCGGTAATGTTCTTTGCCCCCAATTGCACGTTTGAGGCGCCGCCGCCAAAGATTTTGAAACCAACTGTATGGGCGTACCGCCTCTAAATCCGGATCAAGCCGGGCTCGTCGTCCGTTGAGGGGCGTCAGGGATATCGCTTCCGCAAGAGCATGCCTGCACTCGTCCAACCGTCCGGATCGGGCATAGACGCTGGCAATATGATAGAGCGCGATGGCTCGCGTTTCCCGTCTGCACGGACCGATGAGGGGGTCAGAGAGCAAGTTCAGGCATTGCGTCAGGTCGGCCTCGGCTCCTGGGAGATCGCCGTGCGCTAACGCAAGAGCGCCACGCTCCTCCCACACCCGCTCATCCCATAGTGTGCGGGTACATTGCTCGTCGAGCCTAGCCTCTACGTCGGACATGTCGGCTGCGGGCTCGCCGTTCTCCTCGTGGACATCAGCAACCTCCTGATGATGGTCGAGTTCGGAGATGAGTATATCCACCTCCGCTCGCCCTCTCATGTACCATGCGGACGGATCGGGAACTTCCAGGCGTTGGCCGAGCGCCACCAATGCCAGACGAACGGCCGGGTAGGTATAGAGGAGACAAATCGGTAAGCGGCTCCAATGCTCCGACAAGGAACCGCGCGCAAAGCTGTAGTGCCGCGTTTCCCATGTCGCCGTCGGATCGGAGGCTTCGTTGACAAGCCGAGTCGGACCGTCATCCACCGTCCGAGCCTCGTTGAGGAGCGACACCGCGCGGGAATGTGACTGGCCGAGACGACTCGATGTTTCCGATAGGGGCGGTACTAGCCGTATATGTCCATTCAACGCATCCGCGATAGCTGTGTAAAGCGCGACGTAGTCTTGATGCAGCGTGGTGTCAGCCAGCGAGTCGAGTCCTGTCCGCAGACCATCGCACAGATCGCGCGCCTCATCGATGTCGATTGGTCGGGCGTCGAACATGCGAGCGTATGCTCGAGCGATCAGCAGGCTGCGCCAAGACCGCGTTGCCGCCTCCCAGTGGTAGAGGAGTGGCAAGTCGCGATCGTCGCGCACGCGCTCATGGAGGAGACGCAGCACCTCTTCAGGACGCCCGTCCGTCGCCGTCGCGAACGCACGCCCCAGGCCGTGCCCTCCGACATCGAGCCGGCCGAGCGTCCGACGATACGCGTCGAATGCGGCCGACGCCTCGCCATGCAAGCGCGCCAGGACCGTGAGGCACCGCTGGCGCTCGTAATCTGCATTTGCGCTGCCGCCCCGCTCGAAGCGAGCACACAGCGTGTCCGCGTACGCGACAACCTCCTGCTCGGTACGTCCAGCGGTCAGCACCCATCCCGTCGCGTGGAGCGCCTGCCATTCCTGTGGCATGTCCTTGAGCACGGGGACTGGATTTGGACGGTGGGCTGCCAGGAGGCCGAGCATGGTGGCGCAGTGACGCGCGCGAGTATGAAGTGGGTGTCCTAATGGAGTGTGCCACGTGCGATGGTGAACCATATCTTCAGTGACGACACAGGCCAGTAGCCGTATCTTCAACGTGGGGAAGTCCTCATGCGCGGCAAGTTCGGCAGCGTGGCGCGCGGCGAAGTCATCCATATTGACGGTAAAGTACTGTAATTCTCTCCCCTCGGCCGTGGGCTTGTCGTTGAGTTCGTCCGCGTACCCGCGCCCCACGCACATCATGCCTATCTGTGCCAAAACGGCACCGCGGAGTGCAAAAGGATAATATTCGCCAGGTATGTTGCCTGTGATCGCCTGGCGCAGCGCGTTCAGATGTTGACGCGCGGCAGGGTTGTACTCGGCACATCGCCACCAGGCGTACGCGAGCGGTTCGGCCAGGATGGCGCGTGCCTCAGGACTAAATGCAACGAGGTGTGTCGGGAGTAGGGCGCAGACTCGTTTCGGACGACGCGATGCGAGGGCACCCAACAGCAAGAGTGCGAGGGCTGCCACCGATACTGGCAGCGGGGTCTGCCAGTCCACGACGCGGCCAGCAGCGATCGCATCGAGAAGCGCATCTGGATCGCTGTTGCTCAGACGGTATGCCGTCCACAGCAGGCGCGTCATAACGGTTGGATCCGTCTCTCGGCTCAAGGCGTCGCACAGGTCATCCCGTACCCGCTCCGACCGCTGGAAGGCAACCGGGCGCAAAGCAAGGGCTGCGCGTGCTCGGGTGATGCCGACCGGGGAGCGCAGATCACCCAGGAGTCGATCGATTTCCGTATCGCCGAGGACGAGCGCAAGATGTCCCCGCACGGTGTCAATCGTCCACTCGGCATCCGCGCTCGCGATCTCCGCAGCGAGGGGCTCGGCGATGGCAAGCATCTCATGTACCACACGCGCCGGGGCGGTATGTTGCACGTCATAGAGAGGTTCGAGCGCCTCAGTGAGATTCACATCTAGTTGGTCACGCTGTACAGCCACCCTCTGTACGTCCGCCGCTACACCTGCGAGGCGGATGCGCATGATCTCTCCGACCTGTGCCGATGCGAGATTCAGCGTCGTCGCCAAGGCCTGTCCACCGCGGTACCGCTCAACTTCCCGGTCGTCTAGATACATGCGCGCTACCCAACGAAAGGCGCGTGCGCCGCGCGATGCCAGAGTCCCTAGCGCCTCGCAGGCGACGCGGCGGCTCAGCTGTGTGGAGTCCAGATCAGGCCGGCTCAGGACGGTGAGGAATGCGAGGATGCGCATGTCGTCCGGCGAACATTGGGCCAGCCCTCCCACGACGGCCCTCAGCCACCGCTCATCTAGTTCTAGGAGCGACTCGGCATACGCTATCGGGTCCGCTGCGGCGCGAAGCAGTGCCACGACGACGTCACTATCCACCTCTAGGTGCAGCTCACCGAACGCGACGTCCCCCGTAGCAAGGCATCGCTGCATCTCACGGGCGAAGAGGCGTGCGGTCACCGTTGGCTCGGCCAGCACCAGCGGACCTGCGGGGGTCAGCAGTCCCTCCTTAATCAGCGCATCGAATGCCACCTCGCCCCGGTGTCGGAGATGCCTGTCAAGGCTATCGATGGCCGTCGGATAGTCCAGGCCCGAGGCGGTGAGCCGCGCTGCCCAGAGGTCCTGCACGAGTATTTCGAACGCGGCCCGGACCGCTTCGGGTCGCGCCTGCACCGCTCGCGCGACCCGGAACAGGGTGCGAGTGATATGACCATCCAGCATTTGGTCAACATCAGGAAGCGGCGGAGTCTGTCCCGTCCCGCTCAGGTTCGTCTCGAACTCGCGGAGATAAAGGTCGAGTAGATAAGGCGTGCGGAGCGGGACGAACTCCGGCGCGCTCAACTGCGGGGCGATGCGTGCGGCAATATCCGCGTCGAAGCGGCTCCCAACGATCTCGGCGATCTCGTCAGGATGGAGCCCATCTAGCGCAAAACTCGCCCGCGCGTCGAACCTGTCCGCATCCTCGCCCATGGCACCGTATCCGGACGACGCGGGTAAGGGATTTAGGAGGAAGAGGTCATTGGGGGGGACATAGGCGGCGAGCCTATTCAGCGCCCAGACGTGGGCATGGCACGTCAGGATCAGCTTGACGCCAGCGCGGCGACAATCTGCCGCCAGGCGCGCGACGGCGCGACCTAGACGTTCCTGCTCCCCTATCGCCGGCGCACGCACCCCATCGACAATGACAACAAGAGGACCACGGTCCACTCCTATCGCAGCCGCCTGGACTCGACGTAAGAACTCCTCATCGGGCCAGCGCGCGGTCGTCAAGGGGCGCAGCGCGCCGACCACCAGCCCGGCAACGCTCGCCGTCGGATCCAGCGTATCGCCCGCGACCATCAGGCGCACCCGTCCAGCCAGGACGCGCGTTGCCCAGTCGAACACGCCCCACGACATACCCATCCCTGTCCCGCCCGTGAGGACGAAAAGGGGAGATGGGTCCAGCAGGAATCGGTTGAGAGCAGCCAGCATCTCCTCGCGGGGAGCGCACGGCGACGACCCCCAGTCGTGCGGCGCGGCGGTCTCCAGCGCCCGATCGCACGCGGCGACCACATCGTCATCGAGGACTCCCCGGTTCAGGAGCGGTAGGGGGCTCGCTCGTTCCACCCACGCCTGATCGTACTCGCGCGCGGCGGAGGGTCCGGCGGCGACATCATCCAGGAGCGTCCCCAGGAGCGCTGCCTTGATGTCTCGCACCGTTGCCTGGTCGTTATACAGCCGGTACAGGTCACGCTCTATCTCGGCCTGGAGGGCACGTTGGGAGGTCGGGACCGTGTCGTGCAATTGAGCCAAAACTTCCCGAGCCAAAGCCCGGACTTCATCTCGCGTGGGGACGGGCTCGCCCACTTCTCGGCAGAGTCGCTGCACGTCCGCGATGACCTTATCAAGCTTCGCCAGGCTGGGCTGACGACGCGTGGGGTCATCGAGTCGGGCGACCAACTCGGCGACTTCGCCACGTTTGACCGCCCCCTGCGTGACCAGGCGCACCTCGAAGTCGCGGCCTGCGCGCCGTGAAGCGAGCGCGTTGCACAGGAAATTGACCATGAGGTTGCCCGCGAGCAGGTCCGCACGGCTCCAGGTGTCGGTCGTGGCCTTGAGCTGGACCCAGATGTCGATGTCGCCGTCGGTAGGTGCGACGGAGATTGCAATCGATGGGAGGGCATCGTCGGGACCCTGTGGCAGCATCGGGGCGATAGGGGCGGGGCGTACCCGCAGGTCATTGCCCTCATAAAAAGCCACGCGGTGGCCATGGTCGCACACTAGAACCCAGATGGCATAGATGAGATGGTAATACGCGCCCTTGAGGTCGCTCCAATCTCCACGGATCTCGGCATCGTGCGCGGATGGCATGGGCATACTCCTGACTCAAGTTCCTTACCTGTCAGCTTACCGCCTCGCCCGAATACCCAGGCGTCGCACAGTGGCGAGGTGAATTGTCGATGTCTGCAACTTTCACCACGGCGACACATCGCCTGTCTTCGTGCTTTCCGCCGCGACCATCACTCCGTAATAGGTGGCATCGCTTATCCCTTATCTCTGTGATCGCGCATGCCATAGCCTGGATTATTCATGAAAACATGTATCGAATTGGATTGCTTGCTGGTAGGGAGCTTCGGGGGTCCTACAGCCCACTTTGGGTGCCAGAAGCGGCTCTACGACCCCTTCGGACGGCCCACATTGATCGGCATCCAGCCAAATACGTCCAATCTGGTTCGGCAGAAATGCTCATGAATAATCCAGGATAGGAGAGGCATTAATACTCCACACCAGATGGTAGAGGCTCCTGTGTCCTAATGAACGCGCGCTGCCGTAGGCCTTTCTGCGCCTCGTCCCAAGCTTTGAGCGCGACACGTGCCACCGGTATGGTCGCGAGGGTCCCGTTCGCACGCGCTACCTCGATACGAGTCCGGAGGATGGGCCAGAGTTCTTCGGCAAGATCGACCTTCGTCACGTCTGTCGGCAGGTATTTGCGCAGGTTAAAACCCTTTCGCCCTCCGACAGGCCGGCAGCACTCGATGTCTTCTTCGGTCACGTGGTGAGGAGCCTCGTCCGGGTGCTGCTTCCGATGGGCGCGGTGGATAGCATCGGCGATCTCCACGTTCGTGAAGTGCGCAAGTTCGAAGGGTTGGTCGCCCCAACTCTCGATGTGTACCACGCTGTCGATGAGATTTTCGAGCTGCGGGGGCTGTCGATCGTCCGGCACGATCGCCACGATCTGCCGCACGAACTCCCGTCTCCGGCGCTCACGATCCTCCGGCTGCCTATACCGCCCCTCGGCGTCGCCCGCGACGAGGAATCTCGTGAGCGGCCGATCGAGAAGCTGGACATCGCCATGCGACTCGCCCAGCAAGGGCATGGAGACATACGACGCCAGCAAGCCCGGGTCGTTGGTGATGCCATGCAGGTTAGCAAGTTGAATCGTCGTGCGGGAACGCGGCACACCGAGGAGATCCATCACCTTCGGCATCATGACATCGTGCTCAACTTCTCCCTCCAAGACGAGGACGAGGGCGGGGTGCGGGGAGAGGCCAAATCTGGTCAGCACCCCATCGAGCCGCTGGTGCTCGACCCGCAGGCGATCGTGACGCGGATGCCTATCGAGATCCGGAAGGGCGGCTAGCGGCGCCGCACGTCCCTGCTGCGCCAGATCCTCGTACACCTGCAGCAGCATCTCGGCGGCGATGCGATGATCCATCGCGATGAGCGCGTCGCCCCGCAGCTTCTCCCACATGCTCGGCGTCGCTAGGCGCACGAGCTCCTGCCACTCGTCCGCGAGCGGATCGATGCGGTGCGCATCCGTGAGCAGCCCGTCTGCCAGGCTGAGGAGGTGTTCAGGCGTCCACCCTAACCAGTCGAGGGCTTCGGCTGGATCGAACGCCCGCACATACGCTTCCCACTCCTCCTCGCGTATCGCCCCTCGGAAGTGTGCCTGCCTTGTCACGTGCCAGCGGTATGCGGTGTCGAAGACACTCAGGCCAACCATGAGCTCATCGTTCGCTGCAGCCTGCGGTCCTAAGAACGCTCGGGTAACATCGGGGAGAGATAGCGTGAACTGGATATCCCCATCCCGCATTCGCCGCCGGCGCAACACCGGAAGGAGGTGACGGACGAGCGGTAGCAGCAGGAGTTGATGTGGAGAATAGAGGAACTCACTTGACTGAATCGTCCGCAACGCCCTGGTACCATCAATTGCCGCGAATGGGTAGAATCCGTACGTGCTCCGGTAATGGCACTGGCGCTTCGGCTCCTCGGATCGCGGGTCCAAGACACGACCGGCATCACGGTCTGAACGCAGGTCATGCCCAGTGGTGATAATCTTGGCCGCTGGAGCCTCGGAAGGCGGTGTTCCCGCAGGCTGATCGCGCAGATAGGTGCCGACAGCGCGGATATCTCGGGCCACACGATAGAGTGGCTGCACAACGCGCGCGATACGGAAGGCCTCAAGCTCTCCTTGTCCGAGGGCGACCCCTCGCTGCTTCGCTTGACGAATGAAATCTTCGGCGTACAACGGTTCCAATTGACTAAATATCAGGTCGCGATCAAGCAGGTCGAGCGGCCGTCGTAACGACATTGGGTGCGTCTCGCAGATAATTAGGAGTGGGCAACGTCTGGACCATGCAGCATCGCAGGGAACAAATCATGTCCCTCCCTCAGCCGCACGCATCAACAAACGCTGATAGCTTACGACTTTGTTGGCAATGCGACCAGCGCACACGCACAAGGGCACACAGCCGGTTGCCTATGATTACATCCACAGCAACAAGTTCCCGGGCTCATCGGTTTTTATCACACCCCCGTATGAACCTCTCGATCGTCATGACCAGACGATGCAAGACATGCCCTCTTCGCGAAAGCATCTTCCCTTGAGAGTCTAACCTCTAACAGCTGCTCTCACACCACTACCGGTGTAACTACCGGTGTAGTCAAGCATCGGCCATTGTTGCGCGGCGCGCTAGCTTGAGCGCGCCGCGCTTGATTTCTCCGGATAATCTCCGCCCGGAGAATTTCCGGAACCTCCTCTCGTAGGCTGGGCCACGTCGTCGGGCCAGACCCGGCGAGCGAGAGGAGGCGACGACGATGGGCCGGCGATATTGGTGGTGGGGCGCAAGGTATATCCTTCCGACGTTAACCGCGAGCGTATGGGCCATCCTGCCGCTTGGCCGCGCCGCCGTGGCCGCTCATGCATCCCCGACGCCGCACACTCCGATATCCACCCCGACGCCGCGCCCCACGACGACCGCAACGGCCAGCCCCACGGCCACGCCGTACACGGTCTGCTCGGCCGACCACACCTCGTGCCTCGTGCGCTATGGCACCGTCACCCCGGCCTCCTCCGTCGTCGCCACCGGGACCGCGACCGCGGGATCGGAGGGCGGCGGTGCCGCCGATGGGGGCTGCGACTTCTGGCACATCGAGACGTGGGGGCCGTGCATCGCCGCGGCCATCGTCGACGATGTCGCCGGCTCCGTGGCCGACCTGAACGCCACGATCGGCGCCGCCGACATCTGGACCAACACCGACCCCACCCTGACCTTCTCTAACCCCGTCGTCGCCACCTACTGGGACGGCGTGCGCAAGATCGCCGACGCCTTCATCATCTTCGTCTTCCTGGGCATCTGCGCCGAGATCCTGCTCAACGCCAGCGCGCAGCGCACCTATGCCGGCGCGCTCGAACGCTTCTGGCGCCTGCTGCTCGTCGCGCTCCTGGCCAACGGCAGCCTGCCCGTCCTCGGCGCGGCCATCCGGCTCGCCAACCTCGCCACCGCGGGCGCGACCGCCATCCAGGCGACGCGCCTCTTCGCCGTGGGCCTGCACAGCGGCGCCGCCAACCGCGTCCTCCTGGAGGCGCTCCTTGGCCTCGTCGACGGGCTCATGGAACTCCTGCTGGCCACCCAGATGATCATCCGCGTCGGGCTGCTCGACGCGCTGATCGTGCTGGCGCCGGCGGGACTGCTGTGCTACGCCTGGCCGCGCTTGCAAGGAATGGCCGAGCTGTGGGGGCGCCTCTTCGTCGTCACCCTCGTCACCCAGTTCGTCCAGATCGTGGTCCTGCACATGGGCGAGGACCTCGTGCTCTACGCGCCGCTCGTCTTCGGCAAGGATGGACAGACCATCGCGGGCGAAACGAGCCTGGGGAACATGATCACCTGGGCGCAGTATCTGGTGGCGCTCGGCGTGTTCGTGGTGGTGCTGCGCGTCCCGCGCATCCTGCGCGGCTACACCGGGACGCCGCTCGCGGTCGGCCTGCTGGCGTTCCGCACACTGACGGGTGGCCGCGGCGGGAGGGGAGGCGGCGGTGGTTGAGCATGCATTCCCGACGTGTCGAGGCCCTCCAAGGCGATGTCACGCCTCGACAACTGGTCACCGGAACACAACAATAGAAAGGACACCATGCCATGATCGCGCATATCCTTGCCCTGTACGCGCCGCACGCGCACCTCGTCGTCGCGCACCTCGACCACGTCGCCCAGGTCGTCGCGGGCACCAAGCCGACTCCCGCGCCTTCGGGCGGCGCCCCGCCGACCGGCGCGCCGACCGGCCTCGGCGATGCGCTCGACAAGATCGCTCAGATCGCCGACTTCATCAGCGCCCACTTCCTGGTGATCGGTGTCTCGCTCTGCACGCTCGTCTTCGGCTGGGGCGGCCTGCTCTGGATCATCTCCGGATCGAGCCCGCAGCTGCGCCGCACGGCCATCTCGACCTGGTGGCACGCCGCCGTCGGCCTGATCGGCGTCATCGCGGCCACCCCGATCGTCACGTCGCTGCGCGGATTCTTTTCTTGAGGAACGCTTTTGATCTACAGCGAAGCGACAAGGAGCAGATAGATGTCTTTCATCCTCAAGGTGCCCACGCACCTCGACGGGCGCAACCCCATCGTCGGGCGCTACACGGCGCGCGAACTCGTCCCCGTCGTCGCGGGCGCGTTCGGCGCGGCCGGTGTCCTCGGGCAGCCTCACCTCTCGGCCCCCGTCCGCATCGGCGAGGCGGTGGCCGTCGTCGCCCTCGGGGGCGCGGCCGGCTTGGTCCGCCCCGCTGGGCGCTCACTCGCGGCCTGGGGACGGCTCGCCGCGACGCATGCGCTCGGCGAACGCACCTCCGCTTGGCGGCCGCCGGCAGTCGCGGCGCCGGGGGCGCGCGATGCCGACACCCTCCGGCCGCCGCACCTCGCGCTCGCGCCTGTCGCGGGCTCGCCGCCCCCGACCCCTCCCCCGTCTGTCTCACCCGCGTCGCCGCGCGGTACCCTGCGTCCGGCACGGCCGGCGACGAACGGGCGCCCGTTCGTCCCGGTCGAGATCGCCGGGGGCGTCATCACCTTTGCCGACGGGCGCCGCTGTGCCATCCTGGAGTGCGGCGGCGCCAACGTCGAGGGGATGGACACGGAGGGACAGCGGGCGTTGCACGCCGCCTACCACGCCTTCCTGCTCGGCCTGTCTTTCCCGGTGCAGGTACTTGTCTGCGCCGACCCGGTCGACCTCGGTCCCTACGCCGCGCGGCGTGGGGACCGGCTGGCGGGACAGCCGCTGGCCGCGCGCCGCCTCGGCAGCGCCGACGCGGCCTATATGCGCCGGGCCATGGTCCGGGCGGCCGCGCTCGACCAGCGCGTCTACGTAGTGATCCCAACCGCTGCTCTAGTGGCGTCGTCAGCCCCGGACGGCGTCGGCCGTCTGACCTTCCCGCGATCCCGTCGTCGCTCGGGGGCCGGCGGGAGGGCGCGGGACCGCGCGGGCGGGCGGGACGCGGATGAGGCGGCCCGTCTGCTGACCGAGCGGTGCGACGCGGTCCGCGAGGGGCTGGCGCGGGCGGGTATCCACGCCTGGCGCCTCGACACCCCGGCCTTGCAGCAGATGTGCTATCGCCGCCTGTGCCCGCGGACGGCGCGCCTGCAACCGTTCGACCGCGGGCACGCGAACCCGGTCGCGACGGGGCAGGTACTTTTCGTCCAAGTGACCGACGACGCGACCCCGGACGGCGCGGGCAACGAGGAGGGCAACGATGACGACGACGATGTCTAGCGTCCCACGGCGCGTCCGACGCCGCGCCGCACGGCTAGCCGGGCCGGCGGAGTCGATCGCCACGGCCCTCGCCCCCGATGGGATCGAGGAGGGCGCTCGGCGACTGCGGATCGACGACGAGTGGACGCGCACCGTCGGCCTGTCCGCCTGGGCCGGCTCCGTCCCGTGGGGCTGGCTCTCGCGGATCACCGCCCTGCGCGAGCGGCTCGTCCTCTCCCTGCACCTCGCGCCGCGGGACACCGCGCACGCCGTCGGCGAGCTCTCCGACCTGCTGGTTGGGCTCGAATCGGTCGGCCTCTTCGCCCAGGGCCGCGGCCACCTGCCCAGCGAGGGACGCCGCCAGGCCATCGAGGAGATTAATGCCATCGTCGCCAAGCTGGAGGCCAACGAGGAAAAGTTGTTTCAGGTCTCCGTGTATGCGCAGGTCCACGGCGCGACGCGCGACGAGTTGGAGGCGCGCACGCGCCGCGTCGAGGGGGCCTTCGGGGCCGCGCGCATGGGTACCCGTCGCGCCACCTTCGAGCACCCGGCCGGCCTAGAGAGCGCGCTGCCCACGGCCCGCGATCGGTTGGGCTGGGGCCGGCCCGTCCCCGGCGAGATCGTCGCGGCGGCCTACCCCTTCGGCGCGCCCACGCTCTGCATGGACGACGGGGTGTGGTATGGCCGTAACACGCAGAACAACACGCCACTCATCGTCGACCCTTACGCCTTCACCAACAGCAACAGCGTCGTGATCGGCTCGTCGGGGTCGGGCAAGAGCGCGTGGACCAAGGTCCACCTGCTGCGCATGGGCGAGCTCGGCGCGCAGCGCATCGTGATCGACCCGGGCGAGTCGGGCGAGTACCGCGCCCTCTGCGCCGCCGTCGGGGGGCAGGTGGTGCGCCTTTCGGCCGGCTCGCGCGACCGCATCAACCCGCTCGACCTCCCGCAGGCCCGGCAGGGCGGTGACGGCGATGTCGACAACGGCGATGGGGGAGAGTACGACGCGCTGCGCGAGCACGTGGCGGGGGTGATCGACCTGCTGGAGGTGCTCATCGCCGGCGAGGGCGCGGACCTGGGCACAGGGCCGAAGACGCGGCTGGAGGCGGCCCTCTTCCGTACCTACCGACAGGCTGGCGTCACGCACGACCGCGCCACGCACGGCCGGCCCGCCCCCCTGCTCGCCGACCTGCGCGCGACGCTCGACGCCCAGGGCGACGACTTCGGGCTGGCCGAGCGCCTCGGCCGCTACTGCGACGGGGCCTTGAGTGGCCTCTTCGCGGGCCGCACCACCGTCGCCCTGGACAACGACCTGACGGTGTTCGAACTGCACGGTGTGGAGCGGAACAAGGAACTGCGCGCGGGCCTGATGCACCTCGTCACGCAGCACGTCTGGCGCACCGTCCTCTCCGAGCGCCGGCGTCGCTCCGTCCTCGTCGACGAGGCGCACGCCGTGACGCGCTTCGCCAGCGCCGGCGACTTCCTCGCGCGCATGGCCAAGCAGGCGCGCAAGCACTGGTGCGAGACGATCGCGGCGAGCCAGGACCCGCTCGACTTCACCGCCACGGCGGCGGGCCGCGCGCTGATCCTGAACAGCTGCCGCACCTGGCTGCTGCGCTGCGAGGAGGTCGCCCTGCCCGACCTGACGCGGGCGGCCCACCTCTCGGAACGCGAGCAGGCCCTCCTGCTGCGCGCCCCGGCGGGCCAGGGCCTGCTCCTGGCGCAGCACCCGTCGGCCAGGGGCGAGCACCTGCGCCTGCCCTTCGAGATCATGGTCAGCCCCGAATACGCGCCGCTCGTCTTCACCGACCCCGCCGCGGGGTGGGGCCAGGGGCGTACGGATGGGGGCGGGCGCGGAAAAGAAGGATCTCGGCCGACGGGGGAGGTGGCCCATGCGTGACGTCGCATCGCTCCTGGCCGTGACGCCGCCGCGCACGAGCCCGGTCACGTTGGCTGGGCAGGCGCAGATGCTCGCCGGGCTGGCCCACGCCCGGCGGGCGGCGCGTCGCGGCGTGGCGCTGGAGATCGCCGGCGAGGGCGGGCACGCCCGCTTCCTGGCCCGCGCCGCCAACGCGGCGGCCCAGGCGGCGCTGGACGGGGCGCTCGCCGGCTACTATCCGCAGGGTTCCCTCCTCCCGCTGCCCGCTGGCGCCGACGACCCGGCGCGCCTGCGCCTCGGCGAGGGGGCGGTGGCGGCCGAGCTACGGCTGCGCCATCGCCCGGAGTTGCCGCTCAAGATCTCCGACCGTGCCGGCGCGACGCCCGCCATCGAGGACCCCTCGGCCGGGCTCCAGCGCGTGATCGGCGCGCTGCGCCGGCTCGACGGGGGGACGCGCGGCGTCTGTCAGCTCATCCTGTGGCCGGGGCCGCGCCGCTGGGGCGCGCACATCGCCCGCGAGCGGGACCGGGCCGTGGCGCGCGAGCGCGCCCTCGGGGTGACCAGGGACGACGATCTGCCGGCCGTGGCGGGACCGCTCGCCGCCTTGGGCGCGCTGGGTGTGGTGGGAGGCGTCGCCGCCTACCACGCCTACACCCTGCACGGCCCCGCGGGCCTGGTCCCCTTCGGCGAGGCCGCCACCGGCGGCCTCGCCGGCCTCCTCGTCTTATGGCGCCTGACCGGCGGGCGGCGCGCCTCGTCCTCCGCGCTGCTCGCCCGCAAGGCCGCGTCGCCCGCCTTCACCGCACGCCTACGTCTCGTGGTTGCCGGGGCTGACCGCGCGGCGTGCGTGCGCGGCCTGGACACGCTCATCGCCGCCTACTCCGCCTTCGCTGAGGAGACCGGCAATACCTTCGTTGCCCGCCGCTGCGCCGCCGACCGCGTGGCCGTTGTCACCATGGGCGGCGGGCCGCGCCTGTGGCCGCGCCCCTGGCCGATCCTCTCCGCCGACGAAGTGGCGGCGCTCTGGCACCTGCCGGCCGACGCGGTCGACGTGCCCGGCCTCGCCCGCACCGGCCCCCGCTCCCTCCTACCGTCCTCGGAAGCGTTCTCCTCCGGCGTGCCCATCGGCGTCGCCACGACGGGGACGCACACCGAAGTGGTCCACCTACCGACGGCGATCCACCGGGGCAACACCGTCGTGCTCGGCGCGACGGGCGCCGGCAAGAGTACCTTCGCCCAACACCTCGTCCACCACGCCGTCACCGAGGACGACGTGCAGGTCGTCGTCATCGACCCCGACGCCGACCTCGTCCAGGACATCGTGGGATGGCTGCCCGACGCGCAGAAGCTGCGCGCGGTCGTGGTCGACGTCGGCCATCCCACGCTGGCCCCCGGCCTCAACCTGCTCGACGCGCACACGGGGCGCGACGACGACCAGGTGGTCGGCGCCATCGTCGAGGCGTGGCGCCGCTACTACGACGCCTGGGGCGAACGCCTCGAAGACCTCCTGCGCAACGCCCTGCGCACGCTCCTCCTGGTCAACCATACGCGCCGGCCCGAGGATCAATTGACCCTCTTCGACGTGAAGCCCCTCGTGCAGGACGGGCATTTCCGCGCCGAGCTGATCCGCCAGGCCGACGACATCCGGGTGACGCGCTACTGGTACAAGGACTACCTGGAGATGCCGCGCTCCGAGCGTCTCAACGCGACCAAGCCCGTCCTGACGCGCGTCGGCAAGCTCGCCGACAACGCCTACAGCCTCGCGCTGCTGGGCCAGCCGGCCAGCACGCTCGACCTGCGCGCCCTCTTCGCCAGCGGCGCGCCGCTCCTCTTCAACTCCGCCGCCGAGGTGATCACCGACGAGGCGGCCGCCCTCCTCGACGCCACGCTCATCAACGTGCTGCACAGCCTCGTCTGCGCGCGGCCGGAGGGGGACAAGGCGGCACGCCAGGTGCTCATCGTCGTCGACGAGTTCCAGCACGCGCCCGCGCTCTACGACAAGTACCTGCCGCGCATCCGCAAGCACCACGGCTCCTATGTGTGCATCGCCCAGGGCATCGGGCAGGTCGACGCGATGCAGGAGGGCCTGCACGCGACGGTCTTCAACAACGCGGCGACGCACGTCTTCTTCCGCACGCGCGACTACCGCGACGCCGACTACCTGGCGCATGTGCTCGACGGCGAGCGGCTCACCTACCGCGACCTGCAACTCCTCGGCTTGCGCCAGTGCTATGTGGCGACAACGGACGGGGGGCACCCGCTCGACCCGGTGCTGGTGACGCTGCCGCCGCCCCCGCCGACCTCGCCCGCGGCGGCGCGCCTGATCGCCGACGCCTGCGCCCGCCGCTACGGCCGGCCACGCGCCGCGGTCGTGGCCGCCTACAAGCGGTGGCTCGCCGACCTCTACCACGCCGATCGCGCGGCCACGCGCGCGCAGGAGGACACCACACCCGCTACGTCGACACGTGAGCCGGACGCGGGTACGGAGGCGACCTCCGACGCCGCCTCCGCGCCATCGCCCGTGCCGCCCGGATCTCGGCCGGCGCTCGGCGTCCCCGTCCAGCGACCCGGTCCGAGCTCCTCGCGGCCGCGGCGCGGCCGCAGCCGCCGCCACAAAGGCCCGCGCCTGGTGCCGGCCGGGCCGGTCCAGTTGCGCTTGCCGACCGAAACGGGCGTGCCAGCCGTGCCGGTGTCGCCGGTGTCGCCGACGACGGCAGATCGTGCGATCGAAACGACGAACATGGAAATGGAGGTTCCCCATGCGTGATGCGACACTTGTGGCCCTGGCGCGCACGCCGCTGCTCGCGCCCGACGACCTGGCGCTCCTATGCGCGATCGGTGGGCGCGGGGCGCGCCGCGCCCTCGATGCCCGCGTCGCGGCGGGGGAGGCCGGCTACGTGGCGGACCCGGCCGCGCGCCGCCACCTCTATGTCCTCACCGCCACCGGGGTTGAGGCGGCCGCGCGCCTCCTGCGCGCCGACGCTGGGGGGTTGGCGGGGCGGTACGGCCTCGACGAGCCCGCTCTGCTACGGCGGCTGCCCGCCCTGGGACGCCTCGCCGCTGGACGTGCCATCCTCCTGCGCCTGGCCCGCGCGCTCGCGGACGCGGGCGGCGCGCTGGAAGAGTGGCGCGCCTACCCGGTGCGCTGGCCCTTCACGCGCGGCGGGCGGCGGGAGGCGCTCGTGCTCGACGGCGAGGCCACCCTGCGCTTCGCGGACGGCGCGCGCTGCGTCGTCGGCCTCCTCTGGGACGGCGACGCGGACGCACCGGCGGACGCCCTGGCCGCGCGCCTGGACCGCCTCGCCGGAGCACGGTCGGACCCGGCCTACGCGCCGCCCTACCCGACGCGTGTCCCGCCGGTGCTCCTCGCGACGACCTCCGTGGCGCGTGTGCCGCCGGGCTATCGCCCCGGCCTGCTCTGGGCGACGACGGGGGCGCTCGCCGCGGCCGATCCGCTGACGGTCGCCTGGCGCGGCGTGAGCGGGCCCGGCGGGGGCGACGAGGGGTCTCCCCTGCGCGCCGCGCTCGACTACCTGGGGCGCATGCCGCCGCGGCCGACGCCGGCCGCGACCGTGCGTGTCCCGACGACCGGCGTGGCGCCGCGCCGGCCCGACGCCCTGCCGCGCCGCGCGGCGCGCGTGCAGGCGTTCCCGCGCGCCACGTCAAGCCCTCAGGATCTCGCGGCCCTCCCGCTCGTGTTGCCGCCGCGCGCGTGGCCGCTGCTCCGCTGCGTGGGCGAACACCCCCTCCTTGGGCGGCACGAGTTGGCGACCGTCCTGGGGCGCGACCCGTTCGACACCTGGGAGCTGCTACGCGCCCTCCGCGCGCACGGTCTGTGCGCGGCGTGGCTGCCCCAACGGTCCGGGCACGCCTGGCGCTACAGCCTGACCGCGCGGGGCACGACGCTCCTCGCGCGGGCGGCCGGGCTGGCGCCGTCGGACTACCGGCAGGCCTACGGCGCGCTCGACGACGCGCGCCGCTCCGGCGAGCACGGCCTCTCCTACGCGCGGACCAACCTGGAGCACACCGACGGCATCACCGTCGCCTATCTGGCCTTCCTGGCGGGCGCGCGGGCGCGCGGCGGGACCCTCGGGTGGCGCGGTGAGTGGGCTTGCACGCGGACGTATCGCGCCCGCGACCGCCGCGGGGTGGAGCGCACACACACATTGCGGCCCGACGCCGAACTGCGCTACGATGGGCCTGATGGCCGTTTCCGCGCGTACCTCGAATACGACCGTGAGCGGGAGGCGCCTAAGCGATTCGCCGGCAAGGTCGCGCAGTACGCCGCCTACCGCGCCGACACCGGCGACGACGGGTTCACGGTGCTGTTCGTCACGCCCCGCGTCGAACGCGGGGAGATCGCGCTGGCCGCGGCGCGCGCCATCGCCCGGACGGGATGCCGCCCCCGCCTCGACGTGCGCGCCACCACGGCGGCCGACTTGGCCGATCAGGGGCCCTGGGCCCTGATCTGGCGGGATGCGAACGGTGACGTCGGCGCCATCGGGCAATAACGGATATGGATAAGCCGGGCGTCGGATGGGGACGCGCGACGCCCTCACCCCGACGTGAGCAGGCCCGGGCTATACTGCGGGTGCGGCCTGCGGGCCATCCCCTCCCGGCCGCGCGCCGGTGACGGTACCGGGGTCGGGGCATCCCCGCATCCCCGCATCCCGCGCGCGACGGTCGCTCATCGGCGGTCGCGCCGCGTCATGGTAACGGTATAGGAGCGATGCTGGCTCTCCTGCTCGTCATCCCCGGTGTTGTCGTCGGCACGGCCGTCGAGGGAGTCGTCTCGTCGTACCGCGCCGACCGGAGCTTCTGGCCGTGGCCGCTCTATCAGCGGCATGAACGTGGCGATAGAGGGGTCGCGCGCGCGTCCCTCGTGCCCGTCGCTGGCCCCGGTCGCCCCATCTGTCCTCACCGCCCCTTCCTCCGCACGCTCGGCCGCGCGACGGGGACCCTACGGGTACAGCTGGCAATGGCCGGGATCTTCTACGGGTTGGGGGTCCAGTATGCCGATCAGCCGCCGTTGCTCCTGGCCGGCCTGGCCGAGGCGACGCTCCTGGTCGTCGTGCTCTTCATCGACGCCGAGCTGCGCCTCGTCCCCACCCCGCTCGTCGGCCTGCTGGCGCTCCTGGCGTTGGCGACCGCCAACCTCTGGCCAGGGCTGGGCCTCCGCGCCGCGCTGCTCGGCGGCGCGCTCGGTTTCGCGATGTTCGCCCTCCTCGTCGGGCTGGCGCGCCTCCTCTTCGGCGCGGAGGCTTTCGGCCTCGGCGACGCCTATCTCGCCCTCGTCGTCGGGTGCATCACCGGCTATCCGCTCGTCGTCGGAACGCTCGCGCTGGGCGTTGTCCTCGGTGGCCTCGGGGCGCTCGCCGTGCTCCTCTCGGGCAGGGGCACGGCGCGCCGCACGATGCCCTATGGCCCTTACGTCATCGCCGGCCTGCTCGCGGTGCTGGTCCACGGGAACACAACGCACCCCTTCCCCTGAGCAGACCATGTCGCGATCGGCCGGCATAGGACATCCGCGCCGGAGGCCCTGCTCTAGGGACGTTTCGGCTCCGGCCAATGTGAGTGGGCCAGCGCCGCTGGCCTACGTCTCCCTGTACATCGCCTTGTCCTCCACCCTCAGTTCCTATACTTCTGCCGCCGACGCTCGATCCTCCGCCATGATCCTTCCCGCACTGGATGATAGGGAGAGTTTGTCCCAACTCACGGCGATGGTTCAGAGATGGTAGGATGTGTCCAGCGCCTCCCCCCCCCGCCTCCCGCGCCACACCCACGGCACGGCGCCTCCTCAGCCCAACGACTCGGGTGGCCTCGCGTTCGATGCGTGACGAGCAACCCCTTTCTTACGCCCGGACAGGAGAGAGTGGCGATGCACACCATCTATGGCGCCCTGGCGAGCGCGATCGCGCGGATACCGGACGATCCCGACGTCTGGATGGCAGATGATGAGCTGCGGATGCTCGTGCGCCTGTGCCTCGTGCAGGCGGACGGAGGCCGACGTCGCCGCCACGCCAATCGCTGGTGGGAGGTGTACAGGCACATCGTGCGGGCGTATGCGCGGACGGAGTACGTTGGCAAAGATGGGGCCGGCCACTACTATCACGCCGGCAGCATGCGGGCTATCGTGGAAGGGATGCGACCGGAAGCCGCCACGTTCATGACGCGACCGCATCCCTAATCCTCCTCAACGCGCCATGTCGCCTGTCTCGTCTTGCTCCTCGTCGTCGAACGGGCGCAGGAATTTGGGGCCGTTCCAGTGGACGAGATGGTCCGGCTCATCGGCGAACCACACCTCCGATTCCCACGAGAGACTCTCGACGTAGGGATACATGGCCCGGCGCGTTTCGAAGGCGGTCACCATGATGAGGCGCGCCTTGCCGGCGGCGCGGACGAACAGCCCCGTAAGTTCGTCGTAGCGCTTGCCGTCGACGGGGCCACCTGAGAACGCGGCCTCGATGAGGATAAGCCAGCCGTGCTCTTCCAGGTACAGGATCACTTCGGGGATCTTGGAAGCGGGCGTGAACACGACCCCGAGCGCAGCCATCTCCGCAACCTTCAGGTGCTTGAACTTATCCGCCGAATCGCCGACGTAGAGGACCTGGCTGCCGGGGGCGAAGCGGCGGCGGAACGCGCGCAGGATCTGGTCGATGAGGACGTTCTGGCCACCGGGCGAGAGCGTGATCACCTCGTCGTCGGACACGGGTACGGTGATCATCGCATCCGCTCGGGCGCGGCGATAGCGCTCGGCGAGCGACGTGCGCGACGCCCGATACGTCGCCAGGCGGTCGGCCCACTCCTCGGTCCCATACGCCCGCAGCACCTCCAGGGCGGCCGGCTCGATCTGGTAGCAGAACTTGGAACTGTTCTTCGGGCGCTTGGGGTCGTCCGGGTTGGGGATCAGGACGCCCGCGTTGACCATCGGGGCCACGCTGTCGTCGCGGATAGTCTCGCGCGTGTTCTCGGCGTAGTTGCGGGCGTAGTGGGCACGGGCGAAGTCGGACACGCCGCGCAACCGCGCCAGGGGAGCGGACGCGTCGGACCACGGCCGGTCGGGCGTGAGGGCGAGCATGGCCAGCAGCGTCAGCGCGGTCCGCTCGTTCTGCTGCGCCCGCGGGAAATCCAGTTGCCTGAGCACATCGACGGCCTCGGCGATGCGCGTCCGTACGGGATCGTCGTCGAAAGAGGTCACCGGATAGTCCGCTCGACGATCTCGTCGATCTCGGCTTGGGTGGGCATGACGTCGCCGACCGCCGCGCCGAGCGTGTCCAACTGGGCGCGGCTGGGATAGCGCATGCGGCGTAGATCCGTCGCGTTGACCTGGGTATGGCCGCTGAACTGGCGAAAGTGCCGGTCGACCACCGTGCTGTTGAGGAACAGGGCCAACCCACGGGCCAGCGACGGGGTCAGACCGTGCCCACCTGCGTGGATGACGTTGAGGTGGTTCTCCACCCCCAGGACGCTGTCCGAGAGGGCGCGCCCGTCGAGCACGACGGCCACGACGCGGCGACGCTCCTCCTTGGCGCTGAACCGCTTGACCAAGACGTACCGGCCGGTGGGGACCATGTGGCGCGCGATGTCCCCTCCCGGCACGATGGCCTGCGGCTTATTGCTCCCATTCCGCGGCCAGACGACCCGGCCGTCGCGACAGTGCTCTGGCCACAGTAGGGGGACCGTGTCGGGGCCAGCCGCGGCGCGCAGGTAGTCCGTGGCCCGGAAGTCCACCACCGGCCCCGTGCTGACGTCGAGCCCGAGCGCGCGTAGCGTGCAGGGGAGGGCGTCCATGCGCGCGGCGATGTCCGCCCCGTCGGCGTCCTCGATGAGATGCATCACCATCTCCCGGTCGTCGGGGTGGACCAGGCGGGCGTACGGGATGTCGTGCTCCCGCGGCGGATCGCCGATGCCCGCGCTCGAGCTAATAGTCACGCGGCCCGGCCGCTCACCCGTCTTAGACGCATGCATGATGATGGTCTCTTGGAGGACGTTGTCGGCCTTGAACGCCCGGTCGCGGCGGCCGAAGACATGCGCGCGGTCCGGGGTCATCAGGCCCAGGAAATCGCGCCGGAAGGCGCGGAAATAGCTGCCGTTGCAGAAAGAGCGCGGGGTGATCGACACGAGCTGGCCGCCGGGGGCGAGCAGGCGCGCGGCAAGGGCCAGGAAGGCGGTGTAGAGATTGCTCGTCTCCACCCCGAGGCGGCGCATGTGCGCGCGCTCCGGCGACGAACTGTGGATCTTGCCGTAGGGCGGGTTCATGATGCAGAGATCGAAGACATCGGCCTGCCGCCCGAACAGGCCCCCGTCAAGCATGTCGGCCGCAGCGGCGATGTAGTCCTCGCCACGGATCATGTGCGTCAGCGCGACGCCGCGCTCGGCGCATGCGCGCATGCACAGCGCGAGTGTGTCGCCGAGATGCGGGTGCAGTGCCCGGTCGATCTCGTAGGCCACGATGTCGATGCGCCGCGGCGGCCGTGACCAGGCGAGGATCGTCTCGACTAGGGCGGCGGACAGGATGCCCGTCCCGGCGCCAGGGTCGAGCAGCGAGAGGGCATCGGCCCGGCACGGCTGGATCAGCGACGCCATCAGGCGCGCGACCGCGGCGGGCGTGAAATACTGCTCATGCCGCTGCTGCCGAGTCCCATCAAGCGTCGCCCCCACCGCAACGCGGCGCGCATCCGCCGTGTCGATAAAGCCACCGCTTTGTACCGTCGCTACCGTCATCATTGTCCCCTTCTACGTAGCCTACCACCGTACACCCGCGCGCGCACGCCGTTGGGCACACCGATGCCGTGCGCCTAGCCTCAATCGGCCGTCTCAATCCTTGTAGATAGCCACGAGCGTCTGGACGACCACGGCGAGGAAAGAAGCTAACGCCAATACCGTCGTCGCCACCGTCGCCGCTCCGTTCTTAACAATAAGCAATGCCAGTGCTGACCCTAGCACGATGACGAAGGCGACTGCGTTCCTCACGATCACGTCGCGTACCCCCCTGCCGTGCGTGCGCACGACAACCGGACTCGGCGTGAACGTCATGACGATAACTATGAGCGCCATTAGCGCGTAGCTGGGTAAGAGATTGATAGCGAGGGGTGCGTGGCCGATGATGACGAGGCGCAAGAATGGGACGATTAGCAGCACCGTCGTGAGCCCAAGTAACGTGGACAGGACATCTCTCCTATACAGCAGGGACAGCTATGCCTTCTTGGCGCGCGCGCAAGCCGCGACCCGCACGGCCGTCCCTTCAACCCACGTCGGGTCTTTGCCCGACACGAATAGGTGGGTCACTATGGGCCGAAACGCGAGCCGTACACGCCGGTCGCGCAGGGTGAGGGTGAGGGTGCTCAACTTGTCCGGCAGCCCCGCGTGATAGAGACCGGCGACGGTGCGAGCGCGTATGGATCGTTCGTGCAGGCGGGCCTCCACCCGCGGGAACAAAGAAACGTCGCTTGCATCGTCGCCGGCCATCACGCGTTCGATCAGTTGCTCGATGTCGGCCTGCCGCAGGACGCATGCGCGCAGGCTCGCCGACTTTTCGTACGTGATCGTGACATCGCCGTTCGTTGCTGACGTTGCCTCGGACGTCGTCGATCGTTCGATCCGCTAACACAGTGACGGGCAGTAGTAGGGTAGGAGCGCGCGGACGAGCTGCTCACCCCGCGTGGAGAGCGCGCCCACGTCCTCACGGGACATGGCGCGGACGTTGGTCGGATAGTCGGTCTTCGCGCGCGGCGTGTCATCGAGCCATAAGCCGACACGGACGACGTTGGCGGCGGCGGCCGTGAGCAGGTGCTGCAGATGCGTTTTGGCGATGCCATGAGAATACCCTCCTAGCGATAGCAGCATTGGTCACGCTGGGCGCGCAGCGTGGCGAGCAAGTCGGGATCGTCGGGGATGAGGTAGTAGCCATCGCAGGTATCCTTTTCCCCGTGCTCTCACTTTTGTGGGGTACACCCTGGGGCATTTGACGCGAAGAGAGCCGGACCAGTAGAACATCTATTATGGTAATGAAAGTTCACGACCTCTCCGCGGGTGGCCCGTCGCCAGACCCGCGCGTCGCGTTGATCACCGGTGGCGCCGGAGGGGTGGGCCAGGCGACAGCCCAACGCCTCCTGCGGGCTGGCTGGGCCGTCGGCCTCTGCGACCTGGACGCCGATCGTCTCGCCGCGGCGCGAGAGGGGCTCGACCCGGGCAACGGACGCTTGCGCACGGTCGTGGGTGACGTGCGCGACGTCGCCGCCTGTGGGCGGACGGTTCGTGCGGTCGCCGATTGGCGCGGCCGCCTCGACTGCCTTGTGAACGCGGCCGGGGTCTGGACCGAGGGTCCCTCCGACGGGGTCACGGGAGAGGAATGGGATCACGTCCTTGACGTCAACTTGAAGGGGACGTTCTTCATGTGCCGCTTCGCGATCCCGGAGCTCGAGCGCACGGGCGGCTGCATCGTCAACCTGAGCTCGGACGCGGGCCTTGTCGGCAACAAGGGCGCGGCGGTCTACTGCGCCTCGAAAGGCGGTGTGACGCTGGTCACGCGTGCCCTGGCCGTGGAACTGGCCGAACGGGGTGTGCGCGTCAACGCGGTTTGCCCGGGTGACATCGACACGCCCATGCTCCACGGTCAGGCCGCGACGTTTGGCGGAGGCGATCCAGGCGCGTATCTCGACAACCTCCTGGCGCACTACCCTCAGGGGGCGAGGGCGCGCTTCATCCGTCCCGATGAGGTCGCGGCCTTAATCGAATACTTGGCCAGACCGGAGGCGGCCCCGATCACCGGCGCCTGTCTCTCCATCGACTTCGGCATCACCGCGGGTTATTGAGGCGCGCTAGTCACGGGCCAACCCGGTTCATGCGACGCGGCCGGTGTCACGCCAGTTGCCAGTAGGGACGCTGGCGCTCAATCGCCTCGTCGATCGCGCGCTCGGCGTCGCCGGAGATCTGGTCCACGGCCGCGATAGCGCGCACAACGGGCAGGAAGATGTCGTCGATCGTCCCGCGCAGGCCGCTCAACTCCTCGACGACCGCGAGGGTGCAGAAGGGCACATACGACGTGCTATAGCCACCTTCGTGGCACACGACCAACCGTCCCGCGCATACCTCCTCGGCCAGTTCCTTCATCAGCCGCGTCATCGCGCGGAAGCCCTCGGATGAGCACAGCATGCGGCCCAGCGGGTCGTGCGCGCTTGGATCCTGCCCCGCCGACACGAGGATCAACTCGGGGCCGAACTGGCGGACGATCGGTACGACGAGCCGCTCGAACGCCGCGCTGTAGCCCGCATCGCCGGTCCCGGCGGGGAGAGGTACGTTGACCGTGAATCCGCGCGCCCCGTCGCTGCCCACATCGTCGACCAGGCCCGATGCCGTGGGGTAAAGGCCGTCCTGGTGCAGTGAGACGAACAGAACGGAGGGGTCATCGTAGAAGGCGGCCTGGGTGCCGTTCCCGTGATGGACATCCCAGTCCACGATCGCGATGCGCTGTAATCCCCGCCGTTGCGCGT
>JAABUZ0100002394.1_pt1 | contig 31253 bp, 34 predicted proteins | sample 5562091 | NCBI WGS metagenome assembly JAABUZ01 (sample SAMN12813069, study PRJNA571459) | rock metagenome | isolation source: Antarctica rocks | place: Antarctica: Victoria Land, Linnaeus Terrace sud | collected 2015-12-21
GAAGCCCGCTGTGGGCCAGCACGGCTATCTTCGTCACCTGGGACGACTGGGGCGGCTGGTACGATCACGTCGATCCGCCGAACGTGCAGGCGTGGACGGGGGGCGGTCCAACCGGGTACGCGGGCTCACAGTTCCGCTACGGGTCGCGGGTTCCGTGCCTGGTCGTCAGCCCATACGCCAAAGCGAGCGTCAATTCGACGTTCCACTCGCACGTGAGCCTGGTGAAGTTCTGCCTGCGGACCTTCGGCCTCCAGCCGTTCTCCGCCGCGCCCGCCTTCGCGGCCGGCGATCGGTCCGACGACATGTGGGACTGCTTCGACTTCGCCGCCCCGCCACGCCTGGGCGCGCCGTCGCCGCAACCCCGGTAGGCCGAGCGCGAACAGACCCCCACGAGACCCCACGAGACCCCGCGCGTTTTGTCCGCGCGACCCGCGTTACACTTATCGCGGCGCCGCGGGGCGGCAAACGCCGTCCCCGCCCGCGTCAGACGCGTGGGAACGGGATGACCCAGATCCACACGACGGCGGCGAAGACGCCTCCACCCGCGACGACGAAGGTGTGGAAGATCTCGTGGAAACCTAACACCCGCGGGAAGGGATTGGGCCAGCGGCAGGCGTAGACGAGCGCGCCGAGCGTGTAGAGGAGTCCGCCGAGCGCGAGCCCGGCCGTGGCCGGCCACGGAAGCGCGGACGGGAAAGCCGGGAGGACGAGCGCCGCGACCCAGCCCATCCCAACATATAGGCTGGCGCGCGCCCAGCGCGGCGCCCGCGGCGTAAGCGTCGCACAGCCGACGCCGCCCGCGGCAAGCGCCCAGATGACGCCGAGGATGGCGGGCCGCACGGAACCGGCCAGCACGTTGAAGCACAGCGGCGTGTAGACGCCCGCGATCTGCACGAAGATATTGGCGTGGTCGAGCGCCCGCAGCCGCCGCCGCGCCGCGCCTGTCCAGCCTCCGATGTGGTAGACGGCGCTGACGCTGTAGAGTTCGATCGTGCTGAGCCCGAAGACGAACAGGGACAGCGCGCGCGGCGGGTCGGCGCGCCCGCGCCAGCAGACGACGACGGTAAAAGCAACGGCGACGAGGGCGGCGGCCGCGTGGAGCCACCCGCGCAACAGGGGCTTCGGCGCTTCGGCGGCGTCGGGAGACGCGCGAACGCCGGGCGCCCGATCCCGTCTGTCCTCACTCATGTCGACGTCCTCTCTCCTCGATCGCCATGGCCCCGATCACCCCCATAGCCCAAGCGTACGCGTTCCGGCGCAAAGCAGGAAGACGATGGGGGTACGACAGGGCACGACAGGGCGCGGCGGGGCACGGTGCGCTTCCTGCGTGTATGGTACGCTCGGCTACGCTTGCGCCGCTACGGAGTCTATGCATGCACGACATCGTTACCGTCCTGGGCCTACTCGCGGTTGTATCCGCCCTGGTTCCGCTGGCCAATCGCCTTGGCGTACCCTACCCGATCCTGCTCGTCATCGCCGGCCTGATCCTTGGCTTCGTCCCCAACAAGGTGCTGCCGGACGTGGCGCTCGCGCCCGACCTCGTCTTCCTGCTCTTCCTCCCGCCGCTGCTCTACTGGGACGCCGTGACCACCCGCTGGCGCGACTTCCGGGCCAACCTGCGCCCTATAGGCTCACTCGCCATCGGCTTGGTCGTCGTCACGACATGCGGCGTCGCCGCGATCGCCCATGTCGTGCTCGGCCTGCCCTGGGCGGTTGCCTTCGTCCTTGGCGCGGTCGTGTCGTCGACCGACGCGGTGGCCACCAGTTCGATCGCATCGCGCCTCGGCGTGCGGCCGCGCATCATCACCGTCCTGTCGGGCGAGAGTCTGGTCAACGACGGGACGGCTCTGGTCGTCTACAGCGCGGCGGTGGCCGCCGTCGTGCAGGGCGCCTTCTCCTTACCTCAAGCCGCCCTGCGGTTCGTCGTCGCGAGCGCGGGGGGGCGTGGTCATGGGACTCGTCATCATGAGACGCGTTCAACGCGAACTGGATCTGGAGCAGGTGCGCCTGGATGGGGGCTCACAGTAGATGCGGGCCTGGGGCGCCGCGCCCGCGGGACCGTCGATTATGGGACTATGGAGTGGCGGGGGTGGCGGCGCCGCCGCGCGGCGGGGGAGGATGTGCGCTAGAGACCGCGCGGCCAAGCGATCGCCGACGCTAGAGGGTAACGAAGGGTAACGATGACGGATGACGTGAGGCTGGACCAACTCCTGGCGCGGATTGCGTCCCTGGAGACGCGCGCGGCGCGGGCGGAGGAGCGGGCCTCCCGGCTGGAGGAGGAGGTGGCGCGGGGCACGTCAAGGGGGAGCGAGGCCTCCGTGCCCCATCCCCCTATCCACCCCGACGCCCCCGACCAGCCGAACCGCTCGTCGACGCGCGCGCGCTTCCTCACGACACTGGGGATCGGAGCCGCCGGGCTTGCCGCCGCCGAAGCCGTCGCCCTGATCCGTCCAGGCGCGTCCCCGACAGATCAAACGGGCATGAGCGGCCTGCCCGTCTACAATGTGCGGACCTACGGGGCCACGGGGACGGGCGCGACCGACGACACGGAGGCCATCAACGCCGCCATCGCCGCCGCCGCCCGCGCCGGAGGCGGCGTCGTCTACGTCCCGGCCGGGACCTATCGGGTCACGCCCCGCCCCCATCCTCTCGACGCGGAGTACGCGGTGTGCGTCCTCATGCGTCGCGACGTCCTGCTGTGCGGCGCCGGAGCGGGGGCCGCCACGATCCGCCTCGCGTCCAACGCCTCGCTTCCACCTGGCGGCGCACGCGTCTATCTGCTCCTCAATGCCGGCATCAACCCCGGCGCCGCAGCCTCGACCCCGGACGAGCACATGACGGTGGAGGACATCGCGTTCGACGGCAACGCCCGCGACCAGACCGCGTTGACGCATGGCGTCGTCTGGATCCGCTGCCGGGACGTGCATCACACGCGCGTGCGGGTCGCCAACGTCCATGGCACGGCGGCCAGCGGTCCCGCGGAGACCTTCTGCTTCGAGTTTCAGTTGGGCGCGGAGGCGTTCTATACCGGGTGCGAAGCCGTGGCGACGGACGGCGGCCACAGCGCCACGGGGTTCTCAGCGGACGGCGCGACCGGGCTGACGTACGTGGCGTGCGTGGGGAGCGGTATGGCGATTGGACAGGGCTTCACCCACTACGGGTGCGCCCTCGTGCGTTATGTCAATTGCCATACGTACGGCAATGGCGGCTATGGCTTCAACAGCGAACTCTCCGAGGACGTACGGTACGCCAACTGCGTGGCGGGCGGACGCGCCGATGGCGTTGGCGCGGGCCCCTTCGCTCCTCACCAGAGCCTGGGGAACGCCGGCCCCGGCTTTTTCGTGCGCGGCTCGCGGGTCGTGGACCTCCTGGGGTGTTCGTCGCGCGCTAACGGGTCCGATGGCCTCTGGATCGCGCATCACGCGGACAGCGTGCGCGTCTCCGGCGGGGAATACTCGGCCAACGCCGGGTGGGGCATAGCGGCGGAGGCCGGGTCGACCAACATCGCCATATCGCACGAGACGCGGCTGGCCGACAACACGGCGGGGGCGCTGCGGGCACAGGCTGACGTGAACGCGGCGAGCCCGTTCCTCTACGATTCGGGCTGGGTGGCGGCCGGCGCGGACACCACGATCGTCGCACATGGCTTCCCGCATCGACCCCGGTTCGTGACGGTCTACGGGGGGACGCCGACGATCCCGGACGACACAACAGCGGTCCCGATCCATCCGGGGGCTGTCTTCGCGGACAACACGCGGGTGTGGGCGCGAGACGTAACCGCCGGCCTCTACTACCGCTTCTTTGCCATGTTCTGATCCGGCGCCACGCCGCGCTGTCGGAGGCGGGTTCGGCGGAGCGCCCTGCCGTCGGACGGAGGCGTGTCCGGGTAACGCCCCTTACGCCCGTTTCGCCATCGCCGCCCTCCCGCCGACGTGCGCCCCGCGCTCGAAGAGGGGACGCACGCTGCGCGCCATCGCCGCCAGCCGGCGTTGCTGGCGCACCCAGAAGCCGAGGTAAGCGAGCAACTCGCCCGGCGTGTAGCGGGCGCAACTCGCCGAGACCGTCCCGCCGCGGATCGCCGCCGCGAGATCGGACGCCGTCTTGCCCGGGAACGCCGTGGACCCCTTGCCGACCGCGGCGAGGATATGCCCATCCGAGGCGCCGAGTTCCGGTAAGCGGGTCGTCTCGCCGTTGTACGCGCGCGCGCGCCGGTTGGCCGCGGCCAGGAACGGCGTCGCGTTGATCGTCTCGATCGCGTCGAGATCCAGTTCCCGCACCGTTTCCCCCAGGCCGACCATCGTGACCGCGCTGTCCCGCTCCTGCCGCGCGTGAAAGAACGGGTGCGGGGCGAAGGCGAGGCCGCCTTGCGCGTGGATCGCCGCGACCGTGTCGCGCGCGGCCATGCCGGGAGGGATACGCTCGTGGAGGAAGAGGCCGACGAGATGTCCGTCGCGCGTCGACACCTCCTCGCCGACGATCACCTCGAAAGGATAGGGACGCTGCCGCAGCAACGCGCGCGCCTCCAGCGCCCCCGCGATCGTATCGTGGTCGGTAATCGCGATGACGTCGAGGCGTGTCCGTTCGGCCACGTGATCAAGCAACGCCGGGACGGTCGGCGCCCCATCCGAATGACAGGTGTGCATGTGGAGATCCGCCGTGCCATACGTCGTCATCGTTCCCCCTCTACTCTTACTCTGGTCGCTCCTCACTGCCCCGCCGCCACGAGATCGACACGCCGCGCGGCGACGAGTCCGGCATACCACCCCGTCAGATGATCGAAGACGGCGTCCCACGAGCGCGTCTCGGCGACGCGACGACCTTCCGCGCCCATCGCCCGGCGCAACGCCGCATCGTTGGCCAGCGCGCGGGCCGCGGCCACGAAAGCATCCGGATCGTCGCGCTGGCAGAGCAGGCCCGTGACGCCGTCCCGGACGACGTCCGGAACGCCGCCGGCCCACATCCCCACCACGGGCAGCCCCGACGCCATCGCCTCCTGAGCCGCCTGACCGAACGTCTCGGTCGTCGATGGGAACAGGAAAACGTCGGCCGCGGCGTAGACGGCGGCGAGGTCGTCCCCATGCAACGCCCCGGTGAAATGGACATTGTACCGGGAGAGTTCCGCCGTGAGTTCCCCCAGAACCGGCCCGTCGCCGACGACGACGAGGGGATACGGCAGCGCGCGCGCGACGGCGCGCAAGAGATCCACATTCTTCTCGGGCGAGACCCGGCCAACATAGAGCAGGATTGGCCGGTCGGTCCCGCCGGTGAAACGCGCGCGCGCGCCGGCGTCGCGCCGCGCTGGACTGAACAGAGTTGTATCGACGCCGCGCCCGGAGACGTGGACGCGCGCCATCCCCCGCCCGCGCAACTCGTCCGCGATCGAGCGCGTCGGGGCGAAGGTGACGTCCGCCCCATTGTGGATATCGAGCAGACGCCGCCACACGAGAGGCGCCAGGAAACCGAGCCCAAAATGGTCGGCGTAGCCCGCGAGATCGGTCTGGTAGTGAGCGGCGACGGGCACGCCGAGCGCGCGGGCCGCCGCCGCGCCCTGTCGCCCCAACACAAACGGGCCGGCAAGGTGTATGATGTCAGGGCGCCACTGGCGCAGGAGCGGCCCCAGACGCGCGCTATAGGGCGCCACGACCACCTCTGGATAGGGTGGGAAGGGGATGCCAGGGACACACACGACCGTCGCCCCGTGGCAGGAGCGCACGCAGTCGCCGGGCGCGAACACGATGGCGTCGTGCCCGCGCCGTTCGAGATACTCCAGGTAGGCCACGAGCATCCGTACGATGCCGTTCACACGCGGTAGGAACGTTTCGGTCACGATGGCGACGCGCATCACATGCCTCCTCGAACGGCCGCGAGACAACGTTCCGACGCTCCGATGCCACACGGCGCGGCATCTACCCGCAGTATAACGACGCAATAGCAATCAATTGTTAATACATTGTTAAGGTCTATTTAAATGTTGTCGAGGACTACAGCTGTCCAGGACGTCGGGGCGTCCATCGGGCGCGCGGGAGAGCAGAGCGGCGCCGGGCGCGTCACCGCGCACAGCGTGCGCGCCGGTCGCGCGCGCGTGCATTACCTAACGGCGGGCGAGGGTCCGCCACTGGTGCTCATCCACGGGCTCTCCGCGTCCAGCCGCTGGTGGTCGCGCAATATCAACGCCCTGGCGGCGGGCCGCCGCGTCTATGCCCTCGACATGGTGGGGTTCGGGCGCAGTTGGCCGAAGCATCGCTTTTCGCTCGATCGGGCCACGGAGGCCGTCCTGGCCTGGATGGACGCGATCGGCCTGAAACAGGCCGACTTCTGTGGGCACTCGATGGGAGGGCAGCTCTGCATCCGCCTGGCCGCGGCCCATCCCGCGCGCGTCGACCGGCTCGTGCTGGTCAATGCCTCGGGCCTGCCCCTAGGCGCGCCCGCGCTACGACTGGCCTGGCGCTGCGTCCGGTCGAGCGGGCACACGCGCTTCACCTTCGCGCCGATTGTCCTGCGGACGACGCTCCAGGCAGGCCCTTTCGTGCTCCTCGGGGCCACGCGCAGCCTTTTGCGAGACGATGTGGGAGCTATGCTGGCGCATGGCATCGCCGCTCCCACGCTCGTCGTATGCGCCGAGCGCGACGTCCTCATCCCTCCGGCGGTGGGCCGCGCCCTACACGCGGCGATCCCCGGCTCCCGACTCGTCGTCATTCCGGGAGCAGGCCACAACGTCATGTACGAGCTCGCCCCACGCTTCAACGGGCTCGTGCTCGATTTCCTCGCGCGCACGCCAACGGCACAGCCGCAGAGGCTGGCCCAGGCCGGCCACGCGCCCTATCCTCTCGCCTGAGGAGGAAGAGGCCGCGCTGAGCCTGGAGCAGCGCGAAGTGCTCAGCCCGCGCTCTGGGCAGAGGCTGAGCGTCGAGAGGACGGCCGCTATTGTCGTCGGGAGCGCCGCCTCTTATCACTTCACCCCGCGCCAATACAAAAAGGGCCGACGCGGGGGCACAGCCCTGAACCCCCGCGTCGACCCACTGAAAAGCTGGGGCGAGAGGCGTCCCTTTCGCCCGCACCAGCCTTCTACTATCTCTATCGACAACCCTTGCCAGTACCTGTAGGGCAACCATGGCCCCTTAACTCTCGATGTAGTGCTTGAGTAGTCTGCGATTGACCTGACTTAGGGTCTGCCCCTCGGATTTCGCTTTTTGGCGCGCGGCTTTATAGAGCGACGCAGGCACGCGGTAGGTTATCAGGGGCGACTTTGCTGACCCTTTCTCAAGCGCGGGGCGACCGACCCGGACCGCCCTGGCAAGGGAAAGATCATAGCCCTCTTCCGCCTCGACGGCGAGGGCTTCGATCATCTCCGAGGTGATAACCTCCCCCGTCTCTTGGGCTATGACGTCCGCCATTTTTTCACCTCTACATAGCGCGCGTGGAACCGCGCACGCATCCCCATCATGAGAGACCGTCCGTGACATTTGCGCGACAAGCCCGCGCATCGACGTAAGCGCGCCTTACGATATGCGTACTAGAAAGGGACGGTCAGGGCGATTTCTACATTCGGCCCTTCGCTTTTAGGTGGAGATGGACGGATTCGAACCGACGACCCCCTGCGTGCAAAGCAGGTGCTCTCCCAACTGAGCTACATCCCCGTGTGACTCCTTCCAATTGTACTAGATTCACTGGCGGGCTATGGCGACAACCGGACAGCAGTAGCAGGAGTAGCGAGATATGCCCACCCTTTTTGGTTCCCGGTTATTCCCAGTCCCACACGATGTACCGGTTATTCCCAGTCCCACACGATGTAGGTGAAGTCGACGCCGATGTCGACGAGGGCGACGTAGCTGTGCGCGAAGGCGTAGGCGCGGCGGCGCTCCGGGAAGAGCCGCTGCTTGAGCAGCTCGCGCGTCAGATATGTCACGCGCTCGATCTCGGGCGGCCGCGTCGTCTCGATCTCCACGGATCGCTCGATCAGCTCGTCGGCAGGGATGCTGCCCCACGCGACGGTGGCGAGGAAGCGGCGCTCCTCGCTCGTGAACTCGTGCGCCTTGTACTCGAAGAGCCGGCGCTTGTTGGGCGGATTGACCGTGTTCATCATCGTCGCGCGTTCCCCTCTTTGTCGGGGCGCTTGACAGGGCGCCCCTTCTCGTCTTATCATCGCATAGGAGCGATAAGAACGCTCAGTCGACAAGATAGGGGGCAGAGTCCGTGATAAACACGATCGTCTTCACGAGCAAGGCGCGGTTCGTTGGCCGGCGCCACGCCGCGGGAGGGCCTTGCCGTACTCTGCCTACTTCACGCGTCGGGGAGACCTGACCGGACACACAAGGGATCGCATCAGCGAAGACCGTGGGCAGAGCAAAACGCTCGGCCCACGGTCTTTTTTTATTAGTCGCCGGTTGCCGGTGGCTACGAAGGGGCGCCGGCAACAGCCGGCAACAGGTTGCATCACCGAGGCCATCGACGGCGCTCCTCATCGACTATCGGCAACTGTAACCAGCCATCGGCCATCGGCAACGTGGAGGAATCATGATCGTACAGGGACAGGATGCCCTCGTGATCGAGGACGCGCGCAAGGTTTTCCGCAGCGTCAAGCGCTCCGGGCCACGCTGGTCCGCGCTGCGCGGCAAGGGGAAGGGGGAGAGGACGCGCAAGGTGACGGAGGTGCGCGCTGTCGACGATGTGTCGCTGCGCATCCACAAAGGTGAGATCTACGGCATCCTGGGCTCGAATGGCTCGGGCAAGTCGACCCTCATCCGGCTCGTCTCGACCCTCTTGCTGCCCGACGCCGGCCACATCACCGTCTTCGGGCACGATGTCGTCAAGGACGAGTCCGCCGTCAAGCGCCTCATCAACCGCGTCAGTGTCGACGCGGCGTTCTTCAAGAAGCTCTCGCCGATGGAGAATCTGATGTACGCGGCGCGGCTCTACAACGTGGAACCGGGCTACGCGCGGCGCGAGATCGTGTCGATCCTCAACGCGCTCGGGATCCGCACGGCGCGCATCTCGCAGCCGCTGGAGAAGATGTCGCGCGGGATGCAGCAGAAGGTGGCCATCGCCCGCGCGCTGCTGACCTCGCCGATCCTGCTGCTGCTCGACGAGCCCACGACCGGCCTCGACCCGCGCTCGAAGAAGGATGTGCAGGAGTTTATCCTGCGCGTGCGCGCGGAACACGACGCCACGATCGTGCTGACGAGCCACGACATGGACGAGGCCGACCGCCTGTGCGACCGTATCGCCTTCATCGACGGCGGCCGGCTCGTGCGCGAGGACACTCCGCTCGGCCTCAAACAGGACTACGCCCGGCGCCACGGTATGGGCGACGACTTACCCTCGCTCGAAGACGTTTTCCTGGAGGTCGTGGGCCGCTCGTTGAGCGACGAGGATTTTGACGCCGACGAAGACAAAGAAGACAAAGAAGACAAGGAGGAGATCGCATGAGTATGATAGCCGCGTCCCGGCGCGAGATGCAGGCGTCGTACGCCTTCATCGAACGCAACTTCAACCTGAGCAAACGCTACTTCGGCTGGGAGATCGTGTTCATGGTCTACAGCGTCGTGCAGGCGCTGTCCATCCTCTACATCGGCGCGGCCGAGGGCGCCGGGGCGACGGCGCGGGGGCGCACGCTGATCCTCTATCTCGCCATCGGCGCACTGGTGTGGAGCTACCTGAGCACGGTCTTCGAGGCCATCAGCGAGACGATCACGTGGGAGCGATGGGAGGGCACGATCGAGTACACGTTGATGGCCCCGGTGTCGCGCGTGACGCATCTGGTGGGCTCGAGCATCTTCAGCGTCACGTACAGCCTGCTGCGCACGGTGCTCATCCTGGCCATCCTGGGCCTGTTCTTCCACATCGACCTGTCGCACGCCAACCCGCTCTCGTCGCTCGTGGTGGTCGTGCTCAGTTCGTTCAGCTTTATGGGGATCGGCATCATGGCCGCGACCCTTCCGCTGCTCTATACGGAGCGCGGCGCGCAGATGACCTATGTCATTTCGTCCGGGCTCTTGCTGATCTCGGGCGTGTACTACCCCGTCTCGGTCCTGCCCAACTGGATGCAGCTCCTGTCCGTGGTTAGTCCGGCCAACTACGCGTTGCAGGCGATCCGCGCGGCGGTGATGCAGGGGGCGGGGCTGGGGTCGATCTGGCCGTCCCTGTGGCCGCTCGTCGTCATCGGCGGCGTGACGATCCCGCTTGGTTTCGCCGTCTTCCTGCGCGCCGAGCGCTTCGCCAAGCGCACCGGCCGCCTCAAGAGGAATGGGTAGGCTCTGCCCGTCAACCCGGCGCGGGGCGTCGAACTGTCCGGGTTGCCGGTATAAGCCGGTATAAGTTGGCGAAAGCCCCGTGACAGCGACGGTTCTTAATGCCATATAGCGGCGTGGACTTTCGCCCGCTTCTATCACAAATCGGGAGTGTGACGCGACAACAAGTTGCGTTGGAGCTAGAGCGCCTCGGGCTGTGCAAGTCAAGCAGCCCGGACGGTAGGTATCTGCATTTTCGTGATGCCGATGATAGGATGAGGGCCAGGATCGATCCCGCCGATAGGGGTACTCCGTATGACCACTTGCACCTATACAATGAAAGAGGGGATGCGCTTAACGTGACGCTTAACGTAACGCTGCAAGATATCTACGACGCGCGAGACGCGATCGGCGGCCGCCTGCATCGCACGCCGACGTTTTCGGCCACTACGTTAGGTGAGATGGCCGGGGTCGCGTTGTTCGTCAAGGCCGAGTTATTGCAGAAGACGGGCTCGTTCAAGCCGCGCGGCGTGCTCAACAAGCTGGCCAGCCTGACCCCGGAGGAGCGTGAGCGCGGTGTGATCGGCATCTCGGCCGGGAATCACGCGCAGGCCCTGGCCTACGGCGCCGGACGCGAGGGCATCCCGTGTACCGTCGTCATGCCGGCCACCGCCTCCATCAACAAGGCCGCCGCGGCGCGCGGGTACGGAGCCGAGGTCGTGCTGCACGGCGAGACGACGATCGAGGCGTTCGCCGAGTACGACCGCCTGCTGGAAGCGCGCGGCCTCGTCCCCGTCCACCCCTTCGACGATCCCTACGTCATCGCCGGTCAGGGTACGCTGGGGCTCGAGATGCTCGAAGACGTCCCCGACATGGAGGCCGTGGTCGTGCCCGTGGGCGGGGGCGGCCTCATCGCGGGGATCGCCATCGCGATCAAAGAGCAGCGGCCGGACGTGCGCGTCGTGGGCGTCGAGCCCGAGGGGGCGCCGAGCCTGACGCGCGCCCTCGCCGCCGGGCGCGTCGAGCCGCTCACAAGCGTCAGCACCATCGCCGACGGGCTGGCGGCGCCCTTCGCGGGTCCGAACACGCTGACGATCGCGCGGCGCTACGTCGATGAGGTCGTGCTCGTGTCGGACGAGGAGATCGCGCGGGCGCTGGGCCTCGTGCTGGAGCGGACGAAGCTACAGGGCGAGCCGGCCGGAGTCGCGGGGGTAGCGGCGCTGCTGGCGGGACGCTGTGGCCTGCGGCCAGGCGCGCGCGTCGTGACTCCGATCTGCGGCGGCAACGTCGACCACGCCCGCTTGAAAGCCCTGTTGTAGCGGCATGGTTTTCCGCATCGGCGTGATCTCCGACACGCACATCACGGGTGGTCGCCGCGTCATCCCGCCGGCCGTGTGGGAGGCTTTCGCCGGGGTAGACGCCATCCTGCACGCGGGCGACATCGCGCGGCAGGAGGTGCTCGACGACCTCGGCGCGCTCGCGCCCGTCCACGCCGTTCACGGCAATGTCGATCCGCACGCGCTGGTCAGTACGCTGCCCGACCGGCTCGTGCGCGATCTTGGAGGCGCACGCATCGGCCTCACACACGGGCATCTGGGGACGGGTCGCGCCACACCCGAGCACGCCCGCAACACCTTCGCCGACGTCGAGGGCGTGCGGGCGATCGTCTTCGGGCACAGCCACGAACCCTACAATAGCGTCGAGCGGGGCGTGCTGCTCTTCAACCCCGGCTCGCCCACCGAGCGTCGTCGCCAGCCGCGCCCCTCATACGGCCTGCTCACCGTCGAGGACGGCGCGGTGCGCGGCGAAATCGTCTATCTTTAGAGTATGGATCCCGATAGCCTGCGCTTACTGTTAGAGAGCGTGCGCGGCGGCGAGACCTCGACCGACGAGGCGCTGGAGCGTCTGCGCGCTCTTCCCTACGAAGACCTCGGCTTCGCCACGCTCGACCACCATCGGGCGCTGCGCCGCGGCTTCCCCGAAGTCGTGTTCTGCCAGGGCAAAACGCCCGCGCAAGTCGCCACCATCGTGGAGCGGTTGGCCGCGCGCGGTCCCGTCGTGCTCGGCACGCGCGCGACGCCCGCGCACTACGCGGCGGTGCGCGCGCGCGTCCCCGAGGCGCGCTACCACGAGGTCGCGCGCGCCATCACCGTCGAGCGCGAGAGTCGCCCGCGCACGCCCGGCGTCACCGTCGTCAGCGCCGGGACGTCGGACCTGCCGGTGGCCGAGGAGGTGGCGCTGACGGCCGAGGTGATGGGGCACGAGGTCGACAGGATCTACGACGTGGGTGTCGCCGGGCTGCATCGGCTGCTGGCGCACGTCGAACGCCTGCGCCGGGCGCGCGTCGTCGTCGTCGTGGCGGGGATGGAGGGCGCCCTGCCGAGCGTCGTGGCCGGCCTGCTCGCCGCGCCGGTCATCGCCGTCCCGACCTCGGTGGGGTACGGCGCGAGCTTCGGCGGGGTCGCCGCGTTGCTCGGGATGCTCAACAGTTGCTCGGGCGGGATCGCCGTCGTCAACATCGACAACGGCTTCGGCGCCGGCACGCTGGCCGCGATGATCAATCGGCCCGCTCGCTCATGACGCGCGTCGCCTACCTCGATTGCCCCAGCGGCGTCAGCGGCGACATGCTCCTCGGCGCCATGCTGGATGCCGGACTCGACCTGGACAGCCTGCGCGCCGCCCTCGCCGCGCTTCCGCTGGCCGGCTATACGCTAGAGGCCGACCCCGTCGTGCGCGGCGCCCTGGGCGCGACTCACGCCCGCGTCGTGCCCACGCGCGAGGAGCGCGAGCACAGGAGCCTGAGCGACGTGCTGGCGATCGTCGAGGGTAGCACGCTGCCGGGGCCGGTCAAGTTGGACGCCGCCCGCGTGTTCCGGCGGCTGGCCGAGGCAGAGGCGCGGGTACACCGGGTCGGGGTCGACGAGGTCCACTTCCACGAGGTCGGCGCGGTCGACGCCATCGTCGACGTCGTGGGCGCCTGTGCCGGGCTGCGGCTGCTGGGGATCAAAGAACTCTATTGCTCGCCTCTACCACTGGGACGCGGAAGCGCGCGCATGGCGCATGGAATATTGCCGCTGCCCGCGCCGGCCGTCCTGGAGTTGGTAGCCGGGACCAGCGCGCCGACCGTGCCGCACGAGGCGACGACCGAACTCGTCACCCCCACCGGCGCGGCGCTCGTCACGACGCTGGCGCGGTTCGCGCAGCCCCCCATGACCATCATCCGTGTCGGCTACGGCGCCGGCACGCGCGCCGAACCCGCGCCCAACCTCCTGCGCCTGTGGCTGGGCGACCGCGCCGCCGAGGCGGACGCCGCGGGGCGGGAGGCGCCGGGGCGGGATCTCACCGTCGAGGATGTGGTGGTACTGGAAGCCAACATCGACGACATGCCGGCCGAGTTGTTCGGGCATGCGATCGAACGACTATTGGAAGCGGGCGCGCTCGACGCGTGGTGCGCCCCGCTGACGATGAAGAAGTCGCGTCCGGCCACGATGTTGAGCGTCCTGTGCCGCCCGGACGACCGCTCGGTCATGCTCGACCTACTCCTGCGCGAGACCAGCACCTTCGGCGTGCGCGCGCGCGCGGTCACCCGCTATGCCGTCGCCCGCGAGACGCGCCACGTGGAGACTCCCTACGGCCTCATCGCGGTCAAGCTCAAGCTCCTCGACGGCGTCGTGGTCGGCGCCTCGCCCGAGTACGACGACTGCCGCCGCGCCGCCGCCGTCCACAACGTCCCACTCCCCCCGGTCTACGCCGCCGCCCTCGCCGCGGCATCCTCGCCAAACGTTTCTTGACGCGCCCGCGCGGTCCCAGCGCGCTATTGTCGGGATTGTCGGGATGGCCCCGCGGGCTTTACCGCGCGTCGTCCGCCTCACGGTGTATCCCGACCTCCCTGCCCTCCATGACGTCCTTCAGCGCGGTCAGATCGGCCGCCTCACGGCTCGTGGCGAAGGGACCGGAACGCGGAACGGCGTGTCGCTCGAAGTCGAAGCTGACGCGGGTGCCCGCGCCCACCGCGCGGAACGTGTATGTATCGACAACCTCGACCGGCCCGACGCGTGTCGCGAACGTGACCGTCCTGTTCGGCTCGTACACCGTGATCTCGCGCGTCGCCTCGACGACCGTCTTCTCGCGCTGCTCGGGGTTGGTGCGCTGGTCGTGATACGTCGCGCCCATCCCGGGCGGGTCCGTGGAGGCGCGGCGCGCATCGAGCACGGCGGCCTGCCAGAGGGGAGCGGTCTCTCCGTCGGCCACGAACGCGAAGACATCCGCGAGGGGACGGTCGATCGCGATAATCAAGGTCGCGTGGCTCATGACACTGCCCTCCTCCCCGATCCCTCGCCGCTCCTGGCGCCGACGGATACCGCGTCATACCGCCCCAAACGCGGCCGCTCACCGTAATTCTCTAGGAGGCCCCTGGCTAAAGCCAGGGGGAGGAATGGATTCGGCCACGCCGACGCGCCGCTACGCGGCCCGTCTGCTGTGACACAATTCGTATTTAAATATGGTATAGTAGGGCGATGAGCATGCGCACCATTGCCCTGACGTTGAAGCCGACCGCTGACGAAGCAGTCGCGCTGCGGCGACTTCAGGTCGCGTTCAATGCGGCCTGCAATGACATCAGTGGCGTGGCGTGGGAGGCTCACGAGTTCAACAAGGTGCGGCTCCAGCGCCGCGTCTACGGGCACGTGCGCGCCGCCTACGGCCTGCTGGCACAACACACGATCCGCGCGATCGCCGTCGTCGCCGACAGCTACAAGGCCAACCGGGACGAACGGCATACGTTCCGCAAGGACGCCGCCGTCGTCCTCGACACCCCGCGCCTCTACCGGATCACCCACAACCGCGCGAGCATTGCGACGCTGGACGGCCGCATCAAAGTTGAGTTGAACATCGGCGGTGTCCAACGACAGTGGCTGGCGACGGCGACAAAGCTGGCCGAGGCCGACCTCGTGCGCGACCACAAGGGCCGCTGGCGCTTGCTGGTCAGCGCCCACTATGCTGATCCGCCCATGCTGGAGACTGCGGGCGTCATCGGCGTCGACCTGGGGCGCACGGACATCGCCGTCACCTCGGATGGTGAGTCTTTTAGCGGCGCGCAGGTGACCGCTGTCCGCGACCGCTACACGCGCAACCGGCGGATCAGACAAGCAAAAGCCTCGAAGGGCACACGGAGTTGCCGGCGCCGCGCCCGTCAACTCCAGCACCGGATGTCGGGGCGCGAACGACGGTTTCAGACAAACGTCAACCACACCATCAGCAAGCGCATCGTGGCGTCCGCCGCCGCCACTAACCGGGGTATTGCGCTGGAGGACTTGACGGGCATCCGGGAACGCGCCAACAAACAGCCGCGTACTAAGACGGAGCGGCGACGGTCCAATAGCTGGGCCTTTGCCCAGTTGCGGGCGCACATCGCGGACAAGTGTGTGGCGGCGGGTGTCCCGTTGACGCTGGTCAACCCGGCCTACACGAGCCAAACCTGTCACTGTTGCCTCCATCTTGGGGAGCGGTCCGGCAAACGGTTTACCTGCGTCAACCCTGAATGCCTCTGGTGTGGCGATGCTGACTATAACGGAGCGCTCACGATCGCGCTCCTGGGGGCCGCCGTAACCGGCCCTCGTGGTCCGCGGCTGTGTTGCTCGTACCAACCCGGTCGCAGGGCTCCTGAAAACCCCACCCGTTAGGGACTGGGGAAGTTTACTACTCGCAGCCTATCACATCACCCGGCCAGGGCCTTCGTTCGCTCGCGCGGTCGCCTATCTCGCGCCTGTTCGAGGAACGCCGTGGGCGGTCTTACGATAGGGGGTGGCGGGAAGATGCGGGAAGAGCAAGACCGTCAATGTGACGGCCGCGTGACGGTCGCGCGACCGCGATGAGGGACTACGGCTACGGGGCTGCTATCCTGAAGATATGGTCGTTGGTGTGTGCCGCCTTACCCTATCCATCCCTGGGAGCGCGTCGCTCAAAGATAAGCGCCGTGTCGTGAAATCGCTCGCCGAACGGGTGCGCCACCGCTTCGATGTCGCCGTGGCCGAGGTCGACGAGCATGAGATATGGAACGAGGCCGTGCTGGGTATCGCCTGTGTCAGTACGGCGAGCGCGCACGCGCGCAACGTCCTCGACCACGTCGCGCGGTTCGTCGAGACCGGCCACGACGACGCCGAACTCGTCGACCACACGATCGAAATACTGACGGGGTTTTAAATGAGGCGTTCTGTAGATCTATCGGGTCGGGGTCGCGCGTGACGAACGATACGCGCTCCGACCAGCGCGACCCCACGCCTCTGTCGTATCGGGGCGGAGAGACGGGCGCCTTACTCGTCCACGGCTTCTCGGGAACTCCGGGCGAGATGCGTCCGCTGGCCGACTATCTGGTGGCGCGAGGCTACGCCGTCGAAGCCCCCTTGCTGGCGGGGCACGGGGGAACGCAAGAACAGCTCGCCTCCGTTACCTGGCGGGACTGGGTCGGATCCGCCGAGACGGCGTTGACGACGCTGGAAGCGCGCTGCCGTACCGTCGTGCTCGTCGGGTTCTCGATGGGCGGCGCGATCACCCTATCCCTGGCGGCGCGCCGCCGGACCGCGGGGATCGCGACCCTGTCGGCGCTGACGCGTATCAAGAGCCCGCTGACACCCTTGCTCCCGGTGGCGCGGCGGTTCATGCCGTACGTCTACCCGCTGCGTAGCGTCGACGTGCGCCGGCCGGAGGTGCTCGAACGGCTACGCGACTACATGCCGGACCTCGACGTCGACCCCTCGAACCCCGCGCAGGTCGCGGAGTTGCGCCGCGGCGTCAAGGTCTCGATCGGGGCCGTCTACGAGCTCAACACGCTCCTGCGCCAGATGCGCGCGAGCCTGCCGCGCGTCACCGCCCCCGCCCTGATCGTCCAGGCGAATCACGACGAGCAGATCCCTCTCTCTAGCGCCGACGAGATCTACCGCCGCGTCGGCTCGGGGGACAAACGCATCGTGCGGCTCGACCGTGGCGGGCACCTAATCCTGGCCGGGCCGGACCGGCCCCAGGCCTGCGCCGAGGTCGGGTCCTTTGTCGAGCATATCGACGATATCATCGCGCACGCTAAGACGTAGGAATACGCCGAGACGTAGGAATATGTATCATGGAGCAACAGCACGCCGAGACGCAGGAACGAGACGTAGGAATATGTATCATGGAGCAACAGCAGGTGGACGCCGTGCGCATTGTACGCATCGACACGCTGGAAGGGTGCCAGGACCATGTGCGGCTACAGAACATCGTATGGGCCGGCACGCCGACCGAAGCGGTCCCCTCGCACCTGCTCCTCGCGGCCGCGCGCAACGGCGCGGCCGTGCTCGGCGCCTACGCCGATGAGGGCGCCACGGACGCTGAGACGGGGGACGGCGCGATGATGGTCGGCGCGCTGCTCTCGTTCCCCGCGCTGCACGATGGGCGGCACACGCACCTCTCGCATATGCTCGCCATCCACCCCGATTGGCGTGGCCGCGGCATCGGACCGGCGCTCAAGTGGCGACAGCGTGACCTCGTGCTCGGCCAGGGGATCGACAGGATCACCTGGACCTACGACCCGCTGGAGGCGGTCAACGCGCGTCTCAACCTCACGCGCCTCGGAGGCTACACGCGCTCCTACGTGCGCGACTACTACGGCGCCATGGACGACGAGCTTAACCAGGGTCTGCCGAGCGACCGCCTCGTCGTCACCTGGCGCCTCGACGCCGCGCGCGTGCGCGCACGCGCGTCCGGCGGCCTCGTCGAGCCGACAGTTGCCGGCCTCCCGATCGCGCTCGACACCACGCCGGACGCGCGCGGCCTGCCGCGTCCGCTTCCCTATACCGCGCCCGCCGGGCCCGCGGCCCTCGTCGCGATCCCGCCGCGCATGAGGGACATCAGACGCCGCGACGCGGGGCTGTCGCTGGAATGGCGTCTGGCCGTACGCGCGGCCCTCGAACACCTCTTCGCCGCCGGCTACACGGCGACGGCCGTCGCGCGACAAGGACAACAGCCCTTCTATCTCCTGGAACAGGACGCCCTCGACACGGACTGTTTGATCGCACACGGGTTAGCGGAATGATAAAGTGGTCGGGCTATATCCTTGCCCTTGTGACGGCGCTCTTACTACCGGCCATACCGGGAGCCGTCGTTCGTGCGCGCGCGGCCGCGTCGCACACGAACGACGCGTGTATGGACGCGGGGACGGCGACGAACGCGGTGGTGCGCTTCTATCTCGCCGTCGATCGGCGGCAACTTGGAGCCGCCTACCGCTGCCTCGCGCCGAGCGAACAGGCGCAACTCCCCTATGCGACGTTCCTGCGGGGCTATGCCCACACCCGCGCCACGCGTCTACTCGCGGCCAACGGCGACGCCGGGATCGCGGCCGCGCCGACGATGACCGAGACGATGACAAGCGGCGTTTCAGGCACGGCGCCGGGCGTCGTGACCGTGACCTTTGAGGCGGTGGACACGTCCGGGGACGGACTCGTCGCCCGCCGCGACACGGAGCGATGGCGCGTCGACGCGTCGAACAGGCTCGCGCTGGGTATCCTGCGCCCGGGGAGCGCCTCGATCGTGCGCGCGATCCCGACGATCGACGTATCGCGCGTCCTGACCGATACGGGACAGCAGATCCTCGCGCTCGTCCGCGCCGACGTCACGGCCGACCGCGCCTCCGACGACATCTACCTCACAAGCGGGACCGGCTGCGGGAGTTGTCACAGCCAGCAGATCTTGATCTACAGCCGGGGACGGCTCGTCTTCGCGGAGAGGGTCGACAACGGCGAGGTGCGCGTGGCGCGCGGCGGCGGCGGATTCGAGGTGCGCGCGACGACGCCCGGGTCAGCGGGACCGGACTGTTGCCCGAGCGCGCGCACCTATGAGGAGTGGGCATGGACATCCTACGGCTTCGCCTTGCGCGGTCGGCGCATCGTCCGTACCCACGGCGCTTAGCGCCGGGAGGGATAAGCCTATGCGTATCGTATCGCTCTTGCCCAGCGCCACCGAGATCGTGTGCGCGCTCGGGCTCGGGGACGACCTCGTCGGCGTGACGCACGAGTGCGACTACCCGCCGGAGGCGCGCGCGAAACCGGCGGTCACGGCCTCCGCGCTCGACCCCGTCGCCGATAGCGCCACGATCGATCGCCTGGTCGCCGACAGCGTCCACGAGCACCGCGGCATCTATACGCTGAACGAGGGGTTGCTGCGCGAGCTACAGCCCGACCTCATCCTCACGCAGGAACTCTGTGACGTCTGCGCCGTCTCCTACTCGACGGTGCGGCGCGCCGCGCGCATCCTGCCCGGCGACACTCCGGTCGTCTCGCTGGAGCCGTCCACGTTGGGCGACATCCTGGAGACGATCCTCCTCGTCGGCCGCCTCACCGGACGGGACGAGCGGGCGTCGGCGCTCGTGGCGGGGTTACAGGCGCGCATCGACACCGTCGCCGCGACGGCAAGCGCGGCGTCGACGCGCCCACGCGTCCTCTGCCTGGAGTGGGTCGACCCGCCCTTCCGGGCCGGACACTGGCTGCCTGAGATGGCGCGGCTGGCCGGCGGCGCGGAGGTACTGGGCCGCGAAGGCGAGCGGTCGACCCGCGCGACGTGGGACGAACTCGCGGCCGCCGCGCCCGATGTCGTGGTAGCGATGCCGTGCGGCTTCGACACCGACCGGGCGGCGCGCGAACTCGCGCTGATCGCAGACCGACCGGAGTGGCGCGGCCTCCCCGCCGTCGCGCGGGGGCGGGTTTGGTTGGCGGACGGCTCGGCCTATTTCGCGCGCCCCGGCCCGCGTATGGTCGACGGCCTGGACATCCTCGCCCACGCGCTCCACCCTGGTCTCTTCCCCGTTCCACCGACGCGCGACCTGCGCCGCTTTGGCCTATACTAAGGGTATGGACCTCACCTTCGAGCGGGGCGACCCGGCGCGGCCGTCGGGGCACGCCGTGCTCTACTTCACGACCGGCGCGCCTGAGCGCGTGCTCGCAACCTACCTCGTCATCCCGCCGATCGCGCTCAACCTTGCCAAATACATGCCGCCTATGTTCGCCGCCAATATGCCGCTAGGGGGGATGGACACGACGCGGCCCGTCCCCCTGCCGCCCGTCCCCGAGGAAGCGCCGGGACGAGGTTATCTGCAACGCATGGCCGAGGTGCGCGGCGACGACCTCGTCTACGCCGGGACGGTCCTCGACGACGATATGCAGCGCCTGCTCCTCGAGACCGGGTACGCCGCCGAGGTCTACGGCCAGCGCTACGAGGCCTACGCCGCCGATCTACTCGCCACCCCGGAGCCCGAGTCTCTACCGGAGATCGACGCGGCGGCGGCGGTCTACAGCGTGATGGGCGAGGGTCAAAAGTTGGCCGAGTTGACGAAGCTAACGGGCGCGCTGCGCGGGGCCACGGAGCAAGACGACCCGCGCAGCGCCGCCGAGAGCGCGCGCGAGATGCGGGCGCTCATCGAGACGCTGCCGGCCAAGTACCGCGGGAGCCACCTGCTCACGGCGGCGCGGGAGCGCGGCGACCGCGGCCGCCGCCTGTGCCAGCTCCTGCTGGAACGCGCCTACGCCCTGCACCGCGAAGAGTATCTCGACGCCGGGCGCCTCGACCGCGAGATCGACGCCCTCGACACGCCGCCCACGGAGTAAGCTGTCGCCGGCTTGACGCGCCACGGGCCGCCGCGCCACACCGATCACTATCACGACGCCCAAGCTCTGTATGCTAGCACATGCATAATATTGAGGGAGGAACAATCGTGAAGAGAACGACGGTCTTTGTCGACGACGATTTGCCGGTCGACGCTCTGGTCATGATTTCGTCGCATGCACGACGATGACGCTGGGGACATGCACATTGCGTTCGTAGGCGGGGCCGATCTCGGCCCACTCCTCACCTAACCGCGGCTCCACAAGGCGCCGCAGCACGCAGCCCGCGTCGATCATGTGGTTCAGATAGCGGCTCAAGGGGCGGTGGAAGCGCGGCGAGAACGTCTGGGGGATCGTGTACTCGGCCAGATACTCGCGCACCGCGACATACTCTTTGCCTGCCCAGGTAGGGCTCACCTCCTCGAAGCACGGGTGCGAGAGCGAGAAGATGAAGTCGCCGCCGGGCGCCAGAGAGGCGACGCAGCGATGGATCGCCGCTTCATAGGCGGGGATATCCATAAGCACCAAATTGGCGATCACCGCGTCGAAGGGACCCAACGCCTCCATGGTTGAGAGGTCGGCCTGAAGATAAGTGATGCCCAGAGGCGCGCGCCGCTCCCGCTCGACCGCCGCTTGATACCACGGGGTGGCCGGCTCAACCCCCGTGACCCGCGCGCCGCGCTTGGACAGCAAGCGGCACAGGTAGCCTTGGCCGCAGCCGGCATCCAAGATCGAACGCCCTTCCACCGGGCCAAGGAGCGCGAAGATGGCCGGGTTGAGCAGGTGCTGGCGCGTGAAGTCGCCCTCCTCCCCAAAGTCGTCGAGATGATCCGTCGCGGCGGCCCACGCCGCGATGACCGCACGATTGTCCACATCGTCCATGCGCGTAGTGTGGCACACCTCAGCAGGACTGAGCAAGGATGGATGACGATGGATGGGACTCTCTTCCCTACCACAGCCTCCGGCCCCAGCTGTTGCCCTTCGACGGTCGCGTCTACAGCGCGGTATCGCCACTGTAGCGGGCGTCGTCGTAGGCGCGGCGCAGGGCCGCCGGGGTGAGGGAGGCGGAGGGAGCGGCGAAGACGAACCGTCCGCCGGCGAGGATCGCGACGTCGTCGGCCAGGGTCAGCGCCAGGTCGAGGTCATGCGTCGCCACGACGATCGCGCGCTCGGCCGCACGCGGCGCCCCGTCGCCACGCAAGAGGCGCGGCAGGTCGGCCGTGGCCGCGGGGTCGAGACCGGCGTCCGGCTCGTCGAGCAGCAAGACGCTCGGATCGTGCAACAGCGCGCGGGCGATGGAGAGGCGCTGCGCCATCCCACGCGAGTACGTCCCCACTCGCTCGTGCAGACGCGCCTCCAGGCCGACGAGCGCCGCCACTTCTACGATGCGAGACCCCGCGCCTCTGATGTTGTACAGACGCGCGTAGTGGGCCAGATTCTCGGCGGCCGTCAACTCGTCGTAGAGGAACGTGTCCCCGAACACGACGCCGAGGCGGCGGCGCGCGGCCACCACATCGTCGGCGACGTCGAGGCCGCCCAACCGCACCAGACCGGAGGACGGACGCATGAGCGTCGCCAGGATACGCAGCAGCGTCGTCTTACCGGCGCCGTTGGAGCCGAGTAGCGCCAGCGTGCGGCCCGATTCGACGCGCAGATCGACGCCCATCAGTGCGAGACGGCGCCCGAAGCGCTTGCGCACGTCCCACGCCTCGACCGCCGGCGCCGCGCGGGGGGCGCCGACCGGCTGTTCGCGCGCCACGAAAGGAGCAGCCCTACCCTCGACGCTCACCGCTCGAGCTGCCGCGACAGCACGCGCAAGCGCCCTTTCTCCTGCTCGCGCTGTCGTCGGTAGCGCGACGCGGGCACGCGGCCGCGCGCATGCTGTAGGTCGAGCTCGGCGATGCCGGCGATGAGGCGAGCCCGTTCGCGACGCAGCGCGTCGTCCTGAACCGGCGCGGCGGCGGGGACACGGTTACCCAGCGCGAGCAAGAGGAGCAGGACGAAGCCGCCCGCGGCCAGGATCGCCACACTCCACGTCGGGAAAGGCGGCGGCCCCGTGGGGACGGCCGGCGCCGGCGGGACGGCCGGGGGGCCGTCGACTCCGATAGGGACAAGTACGCGCGGCGCCAGGTTTTGCGCCTCGAATGCGTTGATGCGCTGCCCGCCGAAACCCAGGACCACCCGATTGAAGCCGGGAGCGACGATGCGCGAACCGAGACTGAAGACGTCGAGCTTGACGACGGCGTAGGGCGTGGGGATGAGGAGAGTCGGGTGTCCCGCGGCGTACGGAAGGTCGAATGTGAAGGTGACCCGCGGATACGTCGCGGGATCGAAGGTGCGGTTGGGGCGCAGGATCGTGTGGACGACGATCGCACCGCGCTCGACGCTGGCGGCGACGGACCCCGCGCCAAGGCCGGCCCGCACGGCGACGTTCGTGGCGCCGCTCGGCAAGGGAAAAGCGGCGGTACGGCGCGCGCTCCCCGACCCGGTCCCGACGTCGGTGACGAGGCTGGCGTCGACAAAGGTCCACTGCGCGATGACGGCGAGGGTACGCCCGGCGCGGCGTACGCCGATCGTAGCGTTCGGGACGAGTAGCGCGGCGTCCGAAGCCGTCGTATCGTACACCGCCAATTGCACGGGCCGCGACGCCGTCCGCCTGTCTAGCGTCGCGCTGTACGGCACGCCCCTATATGTCGTCGCGACGGTATACGTGGCTCCCGCGGGGAGAGGCGGAGCTGCCAGCGCGAAGGCGCCGCGCGCGTCGGCCTGGCCCGACGCGCCGGCAAGGACACGCCCACCCTGCTGGACCCGAAGCGTCACGGGCGCGTACGGAGCCGCGTGATGCGTCGTCGCGTTCGTGACCATGCCCCGTATGACCAGGCCGGCCACCGCGTAGACCGGCGCCGCGTCCAGAGTCAGCCAGACGCAAAAAATCCCTAGCCATAGAGCCAGCGGGATTACTCGCGCTCCCGGCGCTCCCGGCGCTCCCGGCGCTCCTGGCGCTCCTGGCGCTCCTGGCGCTCCTGGCGCTCCTGGCGCTCCTGGCGCTCCTGGCGCTCCTGGCGTTGTCAGACGATCGGGGAGCGGGGAATGGCGTTCCCAGTGGCGCGCCCTCACGTCTGACCGCTCCCCTGTTCGAAGCGCTGCCCGCAGCCGGCGCAGAACTTGTCGGCGGCGGAGCGGGACGCCCCACACGCGGGGCACGCGTCGATCGGGATGAGCGCCCCCCCGCACGCGGTGCAGAAGCGCGCCGTCAGGGCCCGCGACGCCCCGCAGGTAGGGCAAGAAACGCGGTCGACGTCGACAGGCTCGTGCTCGCCCGCGGCAAGCCTCTGCCGCACCCGCGCGATCTCCTCCTCCAGTCGCGCGTCGAGATCCTCGTCGGTCACACCCGTCGCGCTCCCCACGGCGGACGCGCCATCGCCGGAATCGAGTTCGCTCAGAATCGCCACGGCTTTGTGGCGATGGGCGCCCTGCAGCGCGGCGTAGTCGCCGTCCGAGAGATTGCCGATACTGTGCTCGAACTCGAGGTCTTTGAGCGCGTCCAGCGCGTTCTCACGCTCGACGAGCAACTGCTCACGCTGCTCCAACGCGGGCGACATCGGCGCGGGCGCCGCGGCGCCGGCCCGCCGCGCGAGTGGATATCCGACGAAGACCAGCACGAGGGCGAGCAGCAGGACTGTGACGACGAGGATCATGGCCTGCTCCTACTCACGGCGCGCCAGTTCTTGATCCAGCAGCGCCTCGTACCTGTGTGCGTCGGGACTCCGGGGAGAAGGGATCGGAGTCGCGGTCGTCGTCACGCCCGCGGCGTCGTCCCCGCCACTCGTCCACCGACCCACCGTCAGGAGCAACGCGACGGCGCACGCGGCCACGGCGAACAGCGGCACGAGCCAGGCCAGCGCGTCGAAGCCCTGCTGGCGCGGGGCCAGCAGGATAGACGGACCGTACCTCGCCACCAACTCTTGCCGCACGACGTCCTCGGACGCCCCGCCCCGCAGCTCGTGGCGGATGAACGTGCGCATCTGGCCGGCCTCGACGTTTTGCACGTCGTCGAGCGGGATCGGCTCCTTGCAAATCGGGCAGCGCACCGTCGCGCCGACGGCGCTCACGCGGGCGTCGAGCGAGCCGCTGTCGCCGGGCGCGTGCAGGAGCGTCGCCAGCCACAGCCCCGCGACCACCAGCACGACCGCGACGCCGAGCGCGGCCACGAGCGAACGCGGCCGGCGCACGCCGCCCCACGACAACGGGGCCCTGTTCATGCGCGCGCCCCCTCGATCAGGTGGGCCAGCGTCGCGTCGTCCGTGAACGGCTGAACGTACTTCGCCGTGACGATACCGCGCGGCGAGATGAAGACTGTTTCCGGCTGCCCCGTCGCGCCGTACTCGATGTTGACGTAGTCTGGATCGGGGCCCGTCGGATACGTGACGTTGTACGTCTTCAAGAAATCGCGCGGTTCGCTCACGTCCAGTTCGTCGATGCCCACGAAGACGACCCCTTTGTTGCGCCAAGCCTGCCACTGTCGGGCCAGGATCGGCGCCTCCTGGATACAAGGAGGGCAATCAGACCACCAGAAGTTGGCCACGACCGTCTTGCCTCTCAGGCCCTTTAGGTTCAGCGCGCCTCCTCCGTAGAGCTTGATCGTGAAATCGGGCGCGGGCTTGTTCATCAACACGAGGGGGTTATTGTCGGCCGGCCGCAGCACCGCCGCGACGAGCAGCGCCACGATGGCGACCGCGGCGGCCACGGGGAGCCACACGAGGGGCCCACGCCGCCGTCGAGATCGCGCCGCGGCCGGGACCGTGATGGTCGATACCTGTTCCATGCTACTGTCCAACTTCGCCAACCTGTCCGCCTATCATACCGGGCGCAGGGTTTTGCGCCACTACAACCGCCATCCCCCCGACCTCCGGCGCCTTGGCGCGGACGACCGCAAACCCTTAACGCGCGGCCGCGCCTACCCTCACCGGGGCGGCCGCCGCGACGGCGACGCGGCGTTCGCGGGCGGCCGGCGTGAACGAAACGATCCCGCCCAAGATGACGACGATCCCGCCGGCCCACACCCACCACAGCAATGGGTTGATCAACACATGCAACTGGACGATCGTGCCCGCAGGCGTGGGCCGGATCTGCGAGAGCGTCATGTAGATGTCCCGCAACGGCGTGCTGCGCAGTCCGATCAGGGGAACCTGCCCGTTGTCGCCCCCCTGTGAGGAGTTCTGCTGGAACAGCACGAGAGCTGGCGCAAGTGTCGTCACCGGTTGACCGCCCCGCGTCACCCGCACGATCGCGGTGTACTTCGGCCCCGCGTTCGGCACGATACCCGTCTCGATCCGCGTCGGGGTGAAACGATAGTCTCCAGCCGTGAAGGACTGGCCCAGCCGCACGACCTGCGTGTCGTCGACCTTGAGGATCGTCGAACCGGTCACGCCCAGCGCGACGAGCGCGATCCCCAGGTGGACGATGTACCCGCCGTAGCGCCCATGGTTGCCGTCGACGAGGCGCCACAGCGCGCGCGGCCATGACGAGCCCGTCGCATGGCGCTTGGCGCGCGCGCCACGGTAGAACTCGAGCGCGATCGTGAAGACGACCGCGGCGCAGACCCCGAACGATAGCGCGGCCGAGACTTTACCCACGAGGACGAACGAGGCGACGGCGACGAGCGCGGCCGCCGCGAGCGGGCGCAACAGGTTGCGGCGCAGGTTATCGGCCGAGGCCTTGCGCCAGGACAGCAGCGGCCCCGCCGTCATCAGCAGCAGCAGCAACAGGAAAAGCGGTCCCGTCACGCGATTATAAAAGGGCGCGCCCACGGTCACAATAGTGTTACGCACGGCCTGCGAGACCAGCGGGAAGATGGTGCCCCAGAACACCGCGAAGGCGATCCCCACGAGCAACAGGTTGTTGAGCAGAAAGGCCGTCTCGCGCGAGAGGACCGAGGACAGGCGGGTCGTCGAGCCGAGCCCGGGAAGCCGCCAATAAAGCAGCGCGAACGCGCCGACGAGCGTCGCCGCGATGAGGGCGACGAACGGCACGCCGAGGGCGCTGCCCTCGAAGGCGTGAACGCTCGACTCGACCCCGCTGCGGTTCATAAAGGTGCCGAACAGGGTCAGGCAGAAGGTCAGAATAATCAGGACCATGTTCCAGATCTTGAGCATGCCGCGGCGCTGCTGGATCAGGATCGAGTGCAGGAAGGCCGTCGCGGTGAGCCACGGCAAGAGCGCCACGTTTTCAACCGGGTCCCAGGCCCAGTAGCCGCCCCAGCCAAGCTCGTTGTAGGCCCAGTTGCCGCCTAGCAACAGCCCGCACGCGAGGAAGGCCCAGGCCACGAGCGTCCAGCGTCGCGTCGCCGCGATCCACTCGTCGCCGACGCGGCCGGTGATGAGCGCGGCCATGGCGAAGGCGAAGGGGACGCCGAGGGCGACGTAGCCGGTGTAGAGCATAGGTGGATGGATCGCCATCGTCCCGTTTTGCAGCAGCGGCATCAGGCCCTGCCCATCGGTCGGCGTGACCGCCGAGCGCGTCCATGGCGACTCGACCACGAAGTCGATCAACGCCAGGAAAAAGGCCAGGTAGCCCATCAGCAGGGCCAAAACCCACGGCGTGAGTTCGCGGTTACGCCCGCCCCGGCTCTGTCGCGCCACGACAACCGCGAACAGGCCGAGCAGCAGACTCCACAGCATGAGCGAACCGGACTGGCCCGCCCACAACGCGGTGATATTAAAGACGGGGGCCTGCTCCAGATTGGTGTACTGGGCCACGTAGCTCACGTTGAAGTCGTGCGTCCACAGCGCGTAGAGCAGCGCGCCCACCATGAGCGCGACGAGCGACGCCGTGGCCAGGACGCCGCGCGCGGCGCTGCGCACGAGCTCGGGCCGGCGCCGGCGTGCCCCAACAGCGCCGGCGACGCAGCTATAAAGCGCGGCCGCCAGCGCCATCAACGCCGCGATGTGTCCGAGATCGGTCTCTGTCATAATCGCTCTCTCGCCCGCGCCCGTCGTCTCAGGCGCCGCTCTCCCGCTTGTTACCGAAACTCCGCCCGCGCGCGCTCCTCGTCGACGGCCTGCCGCAGCAGTCCCAGTTCGCCCTGCACGCGGGACTGGCGGCGCGAGAGGCTGACCGTGTAGGCAAAGATGACGAGGAAAAACAGCGCGTAGGCGACGAAAAGATAGGGCAGCGCGTTGCTGTCCAGAATGTGGCCGTGGATCGTGAGACCGCCCATACTAAATCCCCTTTATTACGATATTACGATCGTGACTCGACGGCGACGACTGAAGCGGCCGGCTCAGCGGTCGCGGCCGTGACGGCGGGAGTCGCCCCCGCCACGACGCGGCGCGGTCCGGCCGCCCCGCCGCGCACGCCCCGCGCCCGCGCGAGATCCAGCAGGTCGATGCGCAGATTTTCCGCCGCGTCGCGCGCGAACTCGAGACGCACGCGGCGCAGCAGGATAAACGTGTAAAACAGCATCATCGAGGTCATACATATGCCGAACGTCATGCCCATCTTCGGCGTCAGGCTCGTCAGCACCGGGTGGTTGCCGACGTGAATGATGCGGCTGGAGAGGAACACGATCGGCACGCCGATGACCCCAAAAGTCCCGACGACCGCGGCCAGGCGCGCGCGCCGCTCCGGGTCGGCCACCGCGCCTCGAATCATGAGATAGGCGACGTAGACGAGGAACAATACCGACGTCAGCAGCAGGTGGATGTCTCCGGGGATCCAGTAGGCTCCCCACACCGGCCGCGCCCACAACATGCCCATCCCGATGCCGAGCGCGCAGAACACCACGCCAACCTCGCCCGCCGCCGCGGCCACGAGGTCGTAGCGGCGCTGGCGCGTGCGCAGGTATAGCACGCTGCACACGAAGACGATCCCGAAGCCCAGGCCCGAGGCCGCCGCCGCCGGCACGTGGAAATAGAAGATACGGTAGACGTTGCCCATCGTCGCCTCGGCGGGCGCGTAGAGAAAGGCCAGCGCCAGCGACACCAGGATGGCGGGCAGGACGACGATGTCGAGCGCGCGCGCGAGAATTCTAAGCATGGCCTACTCCTCGATCGTATACGCGAACAGTAAGACGCTGGCGGCGATATAGAGCGCGTCGCAGGCGGCGAGCGCCCCAACCGCGTCGCCGCTCGGAGCGCCGGCCAGGGCGAGGCGCGTCGCGCCCGCCGCCGTGATGACGACCGGGACCGCCAGCGGCAGGAAGAGCGCCGGCAACAGCACGTCGCGGGCGCGCCCGCTCAGCGCCAGCGCGGCGAAAAGGGTTCCCGCCGCGGCGAGGCCGACGAGGCCGAGCAACAACGTCGGCAGCAGCGCCGGGGCGAGCAGCGGGACGCCGAGCAGGACGGCGAGGACCGGGAGCGCGACGAGGAGCACGACCAGCATGAAGGCGAGGCCGCTCAGCAGTTTGCCGATATAGAGCGCCGAGGGATCGGCCGGCGCCAGCAGCAGGCCGTCGAGGGAGCCGCGGTCGCGCTCGACGGCAAAGAGACGCCCGAAGGTGAGCGCGCCCGCGAAGGTGAGGGTCGCCCAGAGCAGGCCGGGCGCGATAGCTCGCGCGGTAGACGGCGCCAGGTCGAGCGCGAAAGCGAAGACCGCGACGACAAGGGCCGCGAAAACGGCGCTCGCGACGACGGTCTCACGCGCGCGCCACTCGACGAGCAAGTCTTTATACGCGATGGCCGTGACGGCCCGCAGGTAGTCTCCCATGTAACGCCCGGCCTCTCGTTAGGCGCCCTTGGGGGCGTCCTGATACTTGGTCGGGCATTTGGCGGTCAGCGACGTCGCGGTAAAAAAGCGGCCGTTGTAGGCCCCCTGCGCCTCCACGGTCGCGCCGCGCTTGAAGCCGCCCGGCAAGTCGCTGCCGTACGAGACGACGAGCGAGCGGCGGCCGCCCGTGACCTGGAAGACGTGCGCCAGGGTCGCGGCGTCCGTGCGGTCGTCGCTCGTCACCACGCCCGTCAGGCGCATGCTCTGCCCGTAGGCCGCGGAGCCGCGCCCGAGCAACTGGCCGGGAGACACGACCGACGAGACCGCCGAGGAGAAGCTCGAGAAGACGAGGTAGACGATCGCCGCGACGATGATGAGCCCGCCAATGGCGAAGCGCCGCTGCGACACGCGCCCATGCCGGCGCGCGGCGAGTTGCTCGACGGCCGTGCCGGCGCCCGACGTGGCGCCCGATGTCATGTGTTGATGGGGGAAGGATGTAGCCATAGCCGACCTTTTGTATAGGGGCAACCTACTCCATTAAGAATACCACGCGCCCGCGCTGCCTGGCTAACTCTCCTTGCGCAGCCGGTTGGTCCCGCGTAGGGCGGTGAGATCGCGCGACTCGACGCAGAACATGGCGATACGCAACTGCCGCCCGAGCACGCGCAGGGCCAGTTCGGCGTCCTCGGCCGAGCGCGCGGCCGCCTTGAGAAGCGGGGAGGCCAACCCGACGAGGTCGGCCCCGAGCGCGAGGCACTTGGCCACCTCGACCCCGTCGCGAATGCCGCCGCTGGCGATGATGGGCAGGTCGGGCGCGGCCCGCCGCGCCGCCACGAGCGCGTCGGCGGTCGGGATACCCCAATCGGCGAACGCGGCGGCGACGGCGCGCCCCTCCTCATCGCCGCGCATGCGTTCGACCTCGCTCCACGACGTCCCGCCCGCGCCGGCCACGTCGACAGCGGCGACCCCCGCCGCGCCCAACGCGCGCACGACGTCGGCGGAGAGTCCCCAGCCAACCTCCTTGACGGCGACGGGGATCGGGAGCCGCGCGCACACATCGGCGATGCGGTCGAGCAGACCGGCGAACTGGGTGTCGCCGCCGGGCTGCACGGCCTCCTGCAGCGGGTTGAGGTGCAAGATCAACGCGTCGGCCTCCAGCGCGCGCACGAGATCGAGGCAGCGCCGCGCGTCGTAGCCGTAGCAGAGTTGAATCGCGCCGACGTTGGCGAAGAGGAGGACGTCCGGCGCCTCGGCGCGAACCTGAAAGTGGGCGCGCGCCTCGGCGTCCTCCAGCGCGATGCGGCCCGAGCCCAACCCCATGGCGACCCCGCACGCCTGCGCCGCCCGGGCGAGGTTGCGATTGATGCGGCCGCCCTCCGGAACCCCGCCGGTCATCGAGGAGATGAGCAGCGGCAGGGCGAGCGCGCGCCCGAACACGCGCGTCGCCGTGTCCACCTCGTCGAGCCCGAGGTTGGGCAGCGCGCAGTGCTCGAAACGATAGCGCTCCAGCCCCGTCGTGACGCGCTTACCCGCCACATCCTCCTCAAGGTTGATGCGAATGTGGTCCGCCTTGCGCGTCCCGATCGTCGACCCCTCGCTCACGTACGTATTCCTCTCCCTCATTTCTGGCCTCTCACCTCTCGCGCCCAGCCCCTCACCCTTACAAGGGTAGGTTTTTTGTGTGGCGGGCCGCCCA
>JAABUZ0100002396.1_pt1 | contig 31223 bp, 38 predicted proteins | sample 5562091 | NCBI WGS metagenome assembly JAABUZ01 (sample SAMN12813069, study PRJNA571459) | rock metagenome | isolation source: Antarctica rocks | place: Antarctica: Victoria Land, Linnaeus Terrace sud | collected 2015-12-21
TGTGCTTTGCACAAAAAGGTATGAAAAATGAAAAAAACGTAAAACCATCTCTAAGAACTGTTTCAGGCAGCGAAGCTGCACAACATTTTCTGCTCAGAACGTGGATGCGATGAGCGTCCGGCACTCTCTGATAGTACCTGGGAAGTGCAGGACGTTGGGTAGATTTCGAGGCGAACAGAGGAGGCAGGCGAGGTGGACGGACGCGATAGAGCAAGCAGGGGAGCGTGTCAGCAAAAGCTATCCAATCAGGTCCGTCCACCCTCTTGCGCTAAAGGGCAAGGCGCAAAAAGAAGATGCTATAACGTTTGACAGAGCAGTACATTTTCTGGTCTTGACATTGGAGTACACTTTAAATTACGATAAAGGAGGTGAATGGGCTAAGCTTCATCTGGTCGATTTCTGGTCTTGATATTGAGGTACACTTTAAATTACAAGAGGTGATGTATTATGGCACAAAACATTAAAATTATCGTTTATCCGGTTAAGGACATAGAAAAAGCTAAAGCATTTTATGGCAAGTTTCTAGACGTAGAACCGTACGTCGAAAGCTCCTACTATGTAGGTTATAGGGTTGGCGATCAGGAAGTCGGATTAGACCCTAACTCTAAGGTGGGGCCTATTGCTTATACTGATGTAAAGGATATTAAAAGCAGTCTTCAAGCAATGATTGGAGTTGGTGCTGAGGTCGTACAAGATGTTCAGGACGTAGGTGGTGGTATGTTAATAGCTCAGATCAAGGACGCTGACGGCAACCTTGTCGGGCTAAGACAACAACCTTAAACGATTATAACAGAAACGCCCGTACTGCTCTGTCAAATGTCATAACATCTTTTTTGTCCCTTGCCCTTTAGCGCAAGAGGGTGGACGGACCTGATTGGAAAGCCCTCGCCGACACGCTCCCCTGCTTGCTCTATCGCGTCCGTAGACCTTGCCTGCCTTCTCTGCTTTTTCGCCTGCATATATAGTGCTTATTGTACACATGATGCTTTGTCAAACGCCAATCAGCGCCAAAAACGAGAGAGGAATCTGCCCTTTAGTGCAAGAAAATGTACGGACTTGATTTTCTTGCACTCTATGCATCTCCTACCCTTAATTCATCACGTCCGTACACCTCGCCCGACTCCCATGCTCGCCCCGAAAACCAACCAGCATCCCCCACTTTCTCCACCCCATCATGCTTGACAGGCGCGTACTGCTCTGTCAAACTGCATTGCAATCTGAAATCAGGGGCCAGGAGCGCTTTGGGGAAAGCTGATCACTGCCCTCCCCGTGAACGGGGCCTGCGCGCGATGAAGTCGGCGCCTCTGCTTGATGAGGAGGATTGGGAAGGCAGAGCAGCGCTTCGGGGCAACATGGTCGGCACTTCTCCGGCTCAAACCGGTCTGCGCGCGATGAAGTCGGCGCCTCTGGGCGGGTCTTTGGGATCATTAGAAATGCGAGTTCGCTTGCCGAGACGAATACCAGTGACGAAGCCCGTTCCAGCGAGGATGATCGCGAAACCGACGATTGTGCTCCAGGTCAAGAGTTCGTGGAGGAGCAGGACGCCCCAGAGGACTCCGAAGGCGGGGGCAAGGAAGGTGACGGTGATGGCGCGGGTGGGGCCGACGGTTTCGATGAGCCAGAAGTAGATGAGGTAGCCGATGGCGGTACAGAAGAGGGCGAGGGCGGCGACAACAAGAATGACGAAGGTTGAGGGCTGGTGTGGAGCGGGAAAGAGGGGGGTGAGTGGAAGTAGGAAGAGGCTGGCTCCGAGCTGGCTACATGTGGCGATGGCGACGGAGCTGGCACCGCGCGTGTATACTTTTGTGTAGACGCCGGCGAGGCCGTAGAAGGCGGCACCAGCGAGCGAGGCCAGGATGGCGAGGACTAGAGTCGTCGAGAAGGGCAGCGGACTCCAGCCAACGAGGACGCCCACGCCAGCGAGCCCCAGCAGCAGACCAACGATCTTTTTGGTAGTCAGAGCCTCTTTGATCCACAGTGCAGCGACTATCGCGCCAAAGAGAGGGCTGGTCGCGTTCAGGATGGCGGCGAAGCCAGCAGTCAGGTGCAGCTCGGCGGTGGCGATGAGCGTGAACGGGAGAGCGGAGTTGAGGATGCCGATGGCCAGATAGTGCGACCAACGCTTGCGTAATTCCAGATCTTGCCTGATGACCAGCGAGTAGAGCAGCAGCGCCACGCCCGCGATGAGCACACGCAACTCTATAAGCACCACCGGGCCCAGGACGGGCGCGGCTATACGAATAAACAAAAACGATCCTCCCCACAGGGCTGAGAGCAATAATAGCCCTCCAACTTCCTTCGCTTTCATACTTTGTTCTCCCCTTTCTCTCTTCATGACTGCGACGTATTACCGCGACATAGGCTTTTCGGGTGGTATACGATCTGTACTATCAAAGCCCCAATAGTAGGCCGCGACATCCAGGATGATTAGTAAGGCAAGGATAATAAGAATTTCCATGTTGCACTTCCCTTCCCTAACAGTAAACATTTCATCTCAAGTGGCCCCAGAACTTGTTCTAGTATAGAGCCAGCAGAGCACGAAAACTATCCGATTCTTGCGCTCAAATTCGTGGCGAGTTCAATTGAGATTGCATAGTATCCGCGTAGCGACAATCCCTTGTGGTTGTCGTAGTCCCATTGGTTGTGAACGAGCCTCTCAGGTGGGCGGACGCACGACAACCAAATGGGATTGTCGCTACGCGGAACAGTGGAACAGAACGGTATTGTGTTGTTAGGATGTCCAGGGCGAACATGCAGCATCTTGCCCTTCCTCGCCTAATGCTGATAGAGCCATAGTTGTCATTGTGCGGTGAACATCTGGCACGCCCTGAATGTGGTCCAATAAGTTCTGTAGAGCGAGCGGCGAGGCGAGGCGGGCTTTAATTAACAGGCACCATTCCCCCGTCATCCGATAACACTCTTCAACCAGGGACTCCGCGTTCGAGAGAGTCATTATCTGCTGCCCCGTCTCATTGCACTTCGCTCCCACTGTACTCACCCAGATAAAGGCTGTCACAGGAAAGCCCAACGCATCCCAATCCACCCGCGCCTGATAACCTCGAATAATTCCCCGCTCCTCCAAACGCTTGATACGCTCATGTACGGCCGGCCGAGAAAGATTGACCCGCCCTGCAATCTGCTCCTGAGTCATATGCCCATCAAGGTGCAGTAGAGAAACAATCGCCCGATCAATAGCATCCAACGCATTCCTCCTTTCAGCTGCTCATCCATCTGCAAATCCAGCATTTATAGCTTCTGATTTTTCCATGAACATCCATATGTAAGTAAGAATAGATAATACACATCATAAAGTCAACAATTTCAAAAATAACAAACAAATTGTCAGCTACATTCGAAAATTGCCTTATAAAGATGCAAATTACCAACATTTCGTTGGTAGGTAAAAACTTCTTGACTCTCAGGTTACATGAGGGTGTAAGCTCTCGCTAGAAGCTTTTTAAATTTTGATTTCACGAAGTCCCTTTGAAGCTTGCTAAAGCATATGTTTGCTATATAAGGAGAGGAAAAGCTATGCAGAATCCTACTGATGACGTAACGCAATTTAACTCGGTTGACCAGGCAGCAAATCCTGCATTTTTCACACAGTTTATGAACACGTCGCATGCGCAACAAACGGCGCGAGTCTACAAGCAAAGAATACTGGAGCAGCTCACCCTTCGAGAAGGCGCGACAGTCCTGGACATCGGCTGCGGAACCGGGCAGGACGCTCAAGATCTGGCACATATCGTTGGACCACGTGGCCGAGTGGTCGGCATCGATTCCAGCGAAACAATGCTTCAAGTCGCCCGCGCAGCCTCTCTACAGCTTCCAATCGAATACATACTCGCCGACGCCATTGATCTACCCTTCGCAGACGCAAGCTTCGACGGCTGCCAGGCCTCCCGCGTCCTGAGTCATCTACAAGATCCGAGCATGGCACTGGCCGAAATGGTTCGCGTCATCCGTCCAGGCGCTCGAATTGTCGTTGCCGACGCAGATTTTGACCTGATCGTCATCGACATGCCCGACCGCGCCCTGGCTCGCAAGATCACTCATGCAACCTGTGACTATATGAAAAATGGATGGCTAGGGCGGCAGTTGCCCCGACTCCTCCAACAAGCCGGTTTGGAAAATATCAGGGTAGACGGGAGTCTAATGCCGCTGGACTACGCCTTCTTCCAGCTAGCCTTCAACGGAATACTGCAAAGCGTTCGGGCGACCGGGGCCGTCTCAGAGGATGAACTCATAAGCTTCTGGGATGCATTGAAGCAAGCGGAACAAGAAGGGCACTTCTTCGCTAGAATGGGTGGCTTTGTGGTCAGCGGGCGGAAACCGTTATAAATTAGATAACTACATTATAGAGAGGCTTTAAGGCCAACTGATTCAGATTTAAGAGGAGCGAGAGTGAAAGAAACAGAAATAGTTACATGCATCTCCCTGTTTCGTGGCATCAACGTCGGGGGCCACAACAAGATACACATGGATGATCTCAAAAAAGTGCACGAGGATCTAGGATTACAAGATGTCGTACTCTATATACAGAGTGGAAATGTTGTCTTTAAAAGCAATTCTACAGACACAGCAAAGATCAGTGCACAGATTAAAGAGAGCGTCGAAAAAACATTCGGCTTCTCTGTAGAAGTCATGGTGCGCACAGCAGACGAGCTACAAGCGATCATCGCGAAAAATCCGTTTGCGGATCAACAGGACAAAGAATTAAAATGGATCGTCGTCTTCTTTCTTGCCGCCCGCCCCAGCAATTCAGCACAGGAAGACCTCCTCAAAACATATACCGGCCCTGAAGAGATCTTCGTGCGGAACAATGAAGTATATATCTACTATCCAGACGGTATTGGACGTTCAAAGCTTACCAATACTCTGCTTGAGAAAAAACTGAAAACGGCTGGAACTGCAAGAAATTGGAATACAGTTCTTCAATTGCAAAAGATGATTCAGCAATAGTATCATACTGAGTACATCAGGCCCCTATTCTACGATGATGGAACTATGCCTAATTGCTGCATCAGATACAAGCCATCCGAGGAGACCCAGTATTCCACAATCTTTTCGTCGGCAATGCGAAGAATATCAATTCCCTTAAAGGCTATGTGCGTTCCAGCGGTAGACGTAGCACTCGGTATACCGCCCTGGTAGGTACCACAAAAGATCCAGCGGCCCACGACCGTATCTTCATCAACAAGAGGACCCACTTCGAGGGTGAGTTGGACATCGACGAAGAGAGCGAGTGTCGTACGAATCCACTCTTCAAGAGCCTGGGAGCCATGAACCTCATTTAGACGACTCGTTGTAGGCGGAAAGTGGCCGACAAATTCAGCCGCAACGATCTCATCTATAAGTGCCAGATTCCCGTTCCACAATTCTATCCAGCGGTTCAAAAGGGTCTTATTTCTTTCTCTGGACATACACCATTTCCTTTCTGAGGCGCAAAAGTAATGACACACCTCCTTTCACTCCTAATTTTACTGGAAGCAGAGGCGGCCGTCTTGTAAAAAATTTCACTTCAATCGAGGAGGGCAACATGGTTACGATGCTCACCCTGCCGAGCGAGATAGGCTCTGGGAGTTAGTCCAGCAAAGGCTTGAAAGTCGTGGATAAAATGAGCCTGATCATAATAGCCACATTTCAACGCAAATTCAGCATAAGCCCCAACGGACACACCTCTCTCCATCATCCGCAGAGCCTCTTCAAAGCGCAGCACTCGGCAATACTGCTTCGGCGTCAACCCTACCGCTTCGCGAAAGACCTGGATAAAGCGCGTCTGACTTATTCCAATTTGCTCAGTCATTGACCTGATATTGTGGTTATAAGAAATATTCTGAAATTCCTTGAGTGCATAGATGACGGTGGGATGAATGCGTCTAGCTTGTCGATTAAGCTGTGCCAGCAAGAATTGCTCAAGAACCAGGAAACGCATCTCCCGCGTCCTGGCGGCTAGCAATTGTTCACGCAAATCGATTGCAGTTCCGCTCCATAGCATATCAAGAGAAACAATGTCATTGTGCAGTTCATTCAAGGGTAGCGCAAGAAACGGAAACGCACCTCCCACCCTAAACTGCACTCCTAGAACCTCCTTCTGGCAAGCTGTATCAATCAACGCAAACTCAGAATGCGCACCACTTATCACGATACCACCACAATCGCGAAACCTATCAGGAGCATACCTATCATAGGTCCGAATCTGCTCATCGTGCAGATTGATAATCAACGACGCCGACCCATCAGGCAAACGGCGTTCCTTCTTATGTACCGGTATACCTCCCTCGTACAGCCAGAAGAATTCTATAAAAGCCGAAAGCGGAGGGCGAAGAATATAGCAATAATTAATAGCCAACTGTCATATCCCCTCTCATCTCATTAATTTCCTTCACGATAAGATAGCATCTACGTTCTCTTCCTTTTTTATAAAAGGCTAATGGTCTTTTCGTGGTCGCCCCCGTGGTTGAACCTCAACATCAGCAAGATAGTGCTGGATGGCTTCTCTCGTCGTATACCAGTATTGACCTCGTTTGGTTGCCTCGACCTTGCCTTTTCGGGCGAGCTGCCCAAGATAATCAACACTGAGGGAAAATTCGCGCGCAAGATTTTGCAGGGGCAGAAGGTGAGCAGTGCTCTCTACGCAAGCTTCTAGATAGAGGTCCAGTGCCCGTTCCACTGCAAGGCCGACAAGATCGATGAGAGGAACGTAGTCGCCAAAATGAGCCGCGCTCAATGCCTGGATATAACGGGTTCGCCACTCCCTGAGCACAAGCGCCGGTGGATATCCGTCTTGCATTAACATTAAGGTAAGCAGTAGTCGTCCAACGCGACCGTTTCCATCGGAAAACGGATGAATAGCTTCAAAATCGTGATGAGCAATGGCGGCACGCGTCACTGGTTCATAACCAAGCGCATCATCACTCCTCAGCCATTCAATCCACTGGGTCACATACACTAGGACATCGCGTGGAGGAGGAGGAGTGAAATCTGCTCCACGAATATAGATCTGAACAGTACGAAGCTCACCAGCACGGTCATCAATCTTATCCATGATAAGGCGATGGAGCAAAAGCGCCGTCTCATAGGTGATTGACTGATGTGAGAGTTCAGTGAGTGTATCGAAGGCTTCCGCGTGATTCGTTGCTTCCAAAAACTCGCGGAGCGGATGCCCATCCACGGTCACGCCATACTCAAGGACCATCTGAGTCTCATGCAAAGACAGCGTATTGCCCTCAATCGCATTACTATTATATGTCGCTAGAAGGCGTAAATCCTGATGCAGCCGCTGAACGGTGAACAATTGCAATGGACGATATGCATCCAGCCTCTTCCTCTTCTCCGTCAGCCTCTTGAGCAGACGTGTATCCATTCGTGGTCGTACCACCATTGAGCGCAGCCTCCTTCAGGCAAGCAAAAGAATTCCTCGACGATAAAATATGTGAGCTCAGTATAAAGCATCGTCGAGGAATTCTCAAGAGAGAGGTTGTTGCCGGTCACGCCAATTGCCAGATACTTTTAGAATCGAGATGATGTATGGACGGCTAATTGTAGATACCTGGTGTAGGCGTTGTCAAAGGCCGAGCGGGTGAAGGGCGAGGGTGATGAGCGAGGTTAGGATTGGGAGCAGAAGGGGCAAGATTACCGTTACCGCTATACGACTCAGCGCGCCAGTTTCCAGGGGCCAGACGGGAAATGTATCGTGCACGAGGTCGTAGCGTTGTTTGAGAGCGGTCAAACGGCGCGTCTCGCTCACAAGGCTGCGGGTGTCGTACTGGTTTGAGGACAGGGATTGGAGAAATGCTTGTTGATACGTGTCAGTCAGTGGCTGGAGCATTTCGTTGCGGGCTTTGACCATCATAGCGTGGGGAAAGAGTAACCAGCCGATCAGAAGAGCTGGCGTGAGCGCGATATAGATTGCGCCGAGCAGGATCATTTCCGAAAGCGAGAGCCAGATGAGGTTGCGCGAGAGTATGGAGGCGATGAGGAGCAGCACCTCCCAGAGCATGATGCCGACACTCGTCCAGAGCAGGTTTCCCATCGCCCCAAGCCCGCCCGCTCCATCTGGATGCAGCGGCTTGACTGAGAGTGTAAAGCGGTAGAATAACTGGTTGGTAAAGATCAATGCTAAAAGAATCCGTAGCACACTAATGCCGGTGACATACATTAAGGGTAGATAACTGACAATCGCACATACTCTCATCCAGTAGGGAACAGGGCTTGAGCTCGTGGGCTCCAGCACCAGCAATCGATAGAGTGCATAGCAGACGACGAGCATCAGAATCACTAGTATCCATCCAACACTATCTATCCACGCAACCATCTGCTGCACAAAGGCTTCATATGTCTTCGTGCCTGATAGGTTTTTGCGGTGTTCGCCAATCACACCATTCATCTTGAGTGTATTGAAGAGGCCAGCAATAGAGCCAGGGACAAGCGTGTAGATCAAAAAGATGACTGGAAAAAGAATAAAGGTTTGCAGCAGAACACTCAACGTATTGCCAACGTTCCACACCGCCACAGTGCGAGCCCACCCTAGCCACCAGAAGAGGAAGACACTTCCTGGCAGCACGGTCACGCCAGCACAGATCCAAAACGTGTTCAAATGCCATCTATCTTTGAGCAAAACAAGCAATGGATCGTTTTGATAGAGCCGCCGGGCGGTCAAAGGCCGATCCTCCACCGCATTTTCTGTTTCTTTCTGCTGATCAATCATTTTCGCATCCCACTGCTCTGTCAAACATCATAGCGACCCTCTGCGAAGCAGAGGCGCCAATTCATTGCGCGCAGACCGGCTTATGATGTTCATTTATTCAATCTGGTAAAAAAGCAGCACGTTGTAGACCAGATTGAATAAGAAAAGTTCATCAGCCGGAGAAGTGCTGACCAACCTGCTCCGAAGCGCTCCTCTTTCTGCGTTTTCAGCCTGGACATCATGGATTTTGACAAAGCACTACGCTCACTTTTGAAATGTTGCAGTATACGTATTAGTAGTAACCTGCACCTATTATAGGGCATACTCTATCTAATGAGAAGAGCAGAAATTTTAGGAGGCATGCTGTGGAAAGATCTCTTGTAACTGGCAAGCGTAGGAATACAAATACTTCAATACCCTCTAGACTCCACGCCCTTACAATAGCAGGTCCAGTAGTTCTGCTTGTCGTGGTTCTCGTACTTCTTGTGCTTTTAGGAAACCGTCGGCGATTTTTACAGCGGATGCGCTTTTTTAGCAAGCGTGTCATCAATCCGGTGGTACTGAAGTTTGCAGGCTCGCCTCACAGCACATTTGCCGTTATTCGCCATGTTGGGCGGCGAAGTGGGAAGGCGTATGAGACGCCGCTGCTGGTTGCGCCAATTGAAGATGGTTTTGTGATTGAGTTGACGTATGGGCTGGCGGTGGACTGGTACCGCAATGTGGTGGCGGCGGGAGAGTGTACGCTGCTCTGGCATGGAAGAGAACATGTTTGCGATGAGTTTGAGCCGCTTGATGCCGAGATCGCGTTGCCTGCCTTCCCTCTTGCTCTACGACTCCCATTGCGTATATTTGGTGCACAGCATTTTGTGAGGATGAAGTCCCGTCTGGTTGCGCCTGGAGGAGAGAATCGATGATGGAGTTCATAATGCTAGATGATAGTCTGCCTCTTCTTTTTTCTGGGTCGAATATCAAACCTTTCTTGCCAATTCCCTGGCCTATCCGCACAAAAGGTCCAAAGTGTTGAATCATTTTGAAGCGATGACTCACCGATGTGTTAGAATGGAGGGAAGATTTCTTAGACTGGGGGTCGGGAATAGAAGAGAACAGGTTGGAATACTTAAGAATGGATTGATTAGAAACGAGTGGGATGCGATGGATATTGATGGTTTTGTAATTTTGATTTACCAGGTGCCAAGCCAGCCCTCGGCGGCGCGAGTGGGAGTATGGCGGGAGTTGAAGAAGCTGGGCGGGCTCTATCTGCAGCAGAGCGTGTGCATTTTGCCAGCGACGGAACCTCTGTACGCAGCCCTGCATAAGATTACCGAGCGGGTGAGCGAGCTGGGTGGGAATTATCATCTGTTGCCCTTGAACTCTTTGCCTGAAGATGAGGAGGCGAAGATCGTGGATGGTTTTATCGCGCAGAGCAACCTGCAGTATGACGAGATTATCGAGGACTGTGAGGTGAATTTCAAGAAGGAGATCGAATTCGAGACGTTCCGGCAGAACTTTACATATGCGGAGGCGGAAGAGATTCGGCAGGATCTAGAGAAGATTCGCCGCTGGTACGATCGCGTGTTAGAGCGCGATTGGTTTGAGGCGGCACGGCGAGAGAACGCCCTGCAAAGCATAGATCAATGCGAGAAGCTGCTGGAAGAATTCGAGGAGAGGGTGTTTTTGAAGCAGGAGGCGGACGAGTCGGGAAATAATTCTTTGCTGGAGACTGAGCAGAAATCTCTACACCCCCGCCGCACCGATCGCGGCCATTCATATAAATCGTGATAGACACACTTCTTCTGCAATTTTAGCCACATCTACGTCCTTAGAACCCTCGCTGATCTAAAGTGTGGTATACTATAAGTGTCTATTGCTCTAGTCAGTAGGACTTCCCTCTCGGCAATTTGTTGAGAATGTGCTACAAGAAGTTCTTAAAGAAACGAGCAAGCGTATGGTTTCCCGCATTCTCATCATGAATGATGATCAAAACATTCTCGAACTGTTCAAGCTCATCCTTGAACCAGAAGGGTACGAGGTCCATCTTGCCTTTCTTCCATTTGAACGCGTGACTGAAGTTGAACAGATCTCCCCCTCCCTTATCATCCTCGACTTCAAGTTTGGTGGGCATGCTCAAGGGATGATCATGTTGCAGCAGCTCAGGATGTATGCTCCTACTATGCGCATTCCCATCCTGATCTGCACCGCAGCTCTTAGTGAGATGCGTGATCAAGAGGAGACCTTCCGCCACAAGGGCATTCCTATTCTTTATAAGCCCTTCGATATTGATGAACTGCTTGCAATAGTTCATAAACTCCTGCCTCTTCCAAAAGATGCGATAAGATCGCACGTTTGATCTCTGTAAATTTTAGCATTATAATGGTAGTGTAAAACGAACGACAATGGCGTGACTATAAATTGAAGGTCTCTGGGCCATAATAAATATATGAAATAGCTTCTAAACGTTGCGGAAAGTGAAATAATATTATTATAAAAGACGTAAAGCAAGAAGTATCTCGTGAATTAGTAGACCAGTTTGCAGTTGCAAACAATTTCACCATCCACTATATGACGAACAAGGACTCGGTTCATGCTGAAGAAGATGTGATCATTTTTGTGCATGGGCTGACAGTATCCTATCGCTATATGTGCCCGGTTGCCCGCGAACTGGTTGATTCCTACCGGGTCTATATCCCCGATCTACCAGGCTTTGGCAAGAGCGCGAAACCCACGCAGGCACTTGATCTCGATGAGCAGGTTGATGCTCTGGTGGCGTGGATGGATGTTGTTGGCGTAAAGCAGGCGACCTTTGTCGGCAACTCACTGGGATGTCAGATTCTTGCTCGTCTGGCTTTGCAGCATCCAGAGCGTGTGACACACCTGGTCTTGACCGGCCCGACAATGGACATTCGCGCCCGCACCGCTCATCAGGAGATCATGCGCTTCCTCATGAATGTTCCCAGAGAGCCGTTCTCACTCTATCCTATCGTAATCCAGGACATGCTTGATCTTGGACTACGCCGCCTTGTACAGACGTTTCGCTACGGTTTGCAGGACGACATTACGCAGCACCTTCCCTCTATCAACATACCGACGCTTGTCGTGCGCGGCTCGCGGGATACCATTGCGCCACAACGCTGGGCTGAGGAAGTCACAAAGCTGCTCCCCTATGGACGACTCGTCGTTATTCCTAACGCAGCACATGATATAACCTATAATTCACCCCGACGCCTGGCTCGCTGCATACGTGCCTTCTTAAAGACGGCGGGCTAGCGTGCTCTTATTCTCCAACGACCTTGCCCGCCAGGAAATCCTTCGCCGCCTGATTGAAGGTCTGGGGCTGATCAAACATACTTACATGGCCCGCCCGCCGGATGATGAGCAGGCGAGCGTTATGTATCTCCTGGCGCAGAACTCGTCCCAGGGAGGTGGGGACGATCGTGTCGCCCTCACCCCATACAAGCAGGGTTGGAGCCTGCACAGTCTCGACTTCTTTACCTAGATTCTCCTTTAAAAGACTTTGTGCCGCACGGAGCAGGGTGAAGGGGCCCATACGGAGGGAGTCCCATAGCAGTATCCAGGCAAAGGGGACGCTCAGATACCGTGCGCCTTGCAGTAAAGGAAATAGATAACCTCGGAGAGTGTAGACCTCGTGCAAGATGGCGGGCGAGACCAGAATGAGCCTTAAGACTTTTTCGGGATGGTGGGCGGCGATCCAGAGACAGATGAAGCCCCCCATCGAGTGACCGAGCAGGTGCGCCTGCTGGATGCCCAGCGCCTCCATCCATTGCAGCAGCCAGCTCCCGGCCTTTATCAAGGCGAAGTTCGCCCGCGCCCGCCGCATACTCCCAAAGCCCGGCAAATCCACCAGATAGACGCAATGATGCTCCGCCAGGCTTTCCACGTTGCGCCCCCACCAGCGGGTAGAGCCGGCAAGCCCATGAACCAGGACCAGCGGCTCCCCTTTGCCGATCTTCTGATAAAAGATGGGAAGACCATTGACCTCAATCGAATAGGTGGGGAGACGCCTGCTTTGAATCCTTCGCATGGGAACTCTCTTCATAAAGTATTTTTCATCGTCCTAAATATACCACGAGAAGCAACGGCGTCACGCCACTTCCTCATGTGTCAGTTGCGCCATCCATCTCACAGCTTTCAAAATAAAAAATGTAACACTTGCTGCTTATAACAGATGTGTTTTGTAACAGGAGTGTTTTGTAACAAGTTTACACTCGCTTAATCCTGGCATCACCATCTATTAAAAGTAGTATTTTATGCTATTAACAAGGCTAGTGGGAACTCTGTCTTCTATAAAACGGACGGACCAGTTCTCCTACTTACTATGTTTTTCACACCACTATTACTAGCTCATCCTTTTGTAAGGAGGTTCAGACATGATTCCTAAATCATGGGAAGGCACGACGACAGTGAATCTGCCGTCTCCGTTAAACATTATTGTTTATGTAATTATCTGGGCAGTCGTTATCGCAGGTGTATTTTTTGTGTACCGGCGCAGTCGAATGATGGGGCGCTGGACTACACAAGATATTCTGATCATCGCGATTATGGGTGTACTGCTCGAAGTATACGATAACCTCATCGGAGATCAGTTTATTACGCCGCTCATCCAGCTCATCCCCTTTGGCCATTTGCTGGCGTTGAATGATCTGCCCTATATGTTCTTGCTCATGGTGGGCATTGCACTCATTCGCAAGCCCGGCTGCGCCACTGCGATGGTCTTCCTCAACTACATATTGATGCAGCTCTTCTACGGTGGAACTGGCATCAATATATTGATGTGGCCATATGGATTGCTGCAAGGACTCTTTATAGACTTTTACATTATTGCACGTGGTGGACATGTCTTCGAAAGAGGCGGTTGGAGTGCGATTGTGGATGGCTTGATCATGGGCGCGCTCAGAGCGTTCCCAGCGGTTACGGTGCAGAGTGCCTTCCTGAGTCCCTTGATTCAGGGCGAGACCAAGACGTTGGGCTACATCTTTTTCTATACGCTCTTCAATACAATCGGAAATGGTATTGAGGCCGCAATTTCGGGACCGATTGCCGTACGCATCGCTCGCTCCGTCAATCCGGCAGCGATTCCTCCGACAGCGGCGACGAGAAAGAGTGAAGGGATCGGAAGTGTACCGGCTGGCAGCACAGTTAGAGAAGGGAGAGCCTGATGAACGCACGTACGCTCAGACTTATCGGGATCACGGGCCTGGTCCTTACGGTCCTTGTAGCCCTGGATGGGATCTATATGCTTGTCACCAACTACAAGCCTGATGATGCTAGCAATAACATCTTGCACCTCACGGATGGGGCAAATCTGCTGATCGCAGCAGGGTTCTTATTGATCATCAGCATCGTCGCTTTTCTCCTATCGAGACAAGCGGCCAGGCGAGAGACGTCTGCGGATACCATCGGCGCTACACCAACAAGCACAGCTTCATCAAGTGCCACATCTGTGGTAAACGATGAGGTTGGCACACAGAGTACAACTCAACCGGAGATCCAGAGATAATTATGCCTGACCTGCACGTAGACAATGTATCGTTTAGCTATGCCGGTTCAGAGCGGCAGGTATTGCGCGACCTGCAATTGACTATTGCGGAAGGCGAGTTTGTCTTGCTGGCAGGGCCATCGGGGTGCGGGAAATCAACGCTCGCACTCGCGCTGGCCGGGCTGATTCCATCGCGCATTGCAGGCATCTTTGAGGGGCATGTATATCTGGGAGAGCTGGAAGTGGGCACGATGGAGGTATCCGAGGTGGCCCAGCATATCGGCATCGTCTTCCAGAATCCCGACAACCAACTGGTTCACCTGGACGTAGAATCCGAGGTGGCCTTTGGACCTGAAAATATGGCGCTACCGCACGACGAGATCGAGCGGCGCGTTAGCCAGTCGCTCCTCTATACAGGCATGGAGCGGATGCGCAAGATGGAGATCTTCGCCCTCTCAGGTGGTCAAAAGCAGCGCATCGCCATCGCCGCCACGCTCGCCATGCAATCGCGCATCCTGATCCTCGATGAACCCACCTCCGACCTCGATCCCGTAGGCACGCAAGAGGTGTTGGGAGTGCTGCGTACACTCAACAAACAGTTCGGCTGGACGATTGTTCTGGTTGAGCACAAAATGGACGAAGTTGTTCCCTGGGTTGATCGTATTCTGCTCATGGACGCTGGCAGAATTATTCTGGACGCTCCACCACGCAGCGCATTCAACGATCTGACACCCTGGCAGACACAGGGAGTCTCGGTTCCACAATTGGTAGAGCTGGCCTACGCGCTACCAGACGTTTTTCAATCCAGCATCCCCCTTACCGTTGATGAAGCATACGACGCACTGGCAGGCACGCACTACGCGCAGCGCTTGCAGGAGCGTGCGAGACGGCAAGGAGACGGCGCGGAACTGGCGAACGAAAATAGTAAAGGGATGGCGAACAACATTCTTGCCTGGGAGCATGTGAGCCTGGCATATGATAGCAAGACGGTCTTGCACGATGTCAATCTTGCAGTGAAGCCGCAGGACTGGCTGGCAATTGTGGGCGCAAACGGAGCGGGCAAGACATCGCTGGCCTCGCTGGCTATGGGATTTCAAGCGCCGACGGCTGGTAAGGTTCTCTATGATGGAAAGCCGGTCATCGCCGGTCAGATCTCGCATCAGGCCGAACATATGGCGTATCTCTTTCAGGCTGCTGACACGATGCTCTTCACTGCCACTGTAGAACAGGAATTGACTTTTGGAGTGAGGCATCAGCGGGGGCGCAAGCGGCAGGAGAAAATGTCGTACGACGTTGAGCAATTGCTCGATATCATCGATCTGAGTAGCTATCGACAGGCGAATCCATTCAATCTGAGTCATGGACAGCGCAAACGGCTAGCAATTGGCACGCTCCTTGCACGCTATCCACGCGCACTCATCCTCGACGAGCCAACGACCGGTCAGGACGAAGGACATGCACGCGCATTTCTACAGTTCCTACAGCATTTGCGCGAGCATGAAAAATTGACCTATATCATGATTACACACAACATGGATTCTGTGGCGCGTTACGCTAATCGTATGGTCGTGCTTAACGACGCCCGCATCATTCTGGACGGCGCGCCCGAAGAGGTCTTCGCGCATACGGATGAACTTCTAAGCTATGGTATTATACCGCCACCGATTGCGCAACTGCACGCACGCCTGTGTGGTGGACAGGCGTTCCGGGTCGCGCTCAGCGTCAAATCATTCGTATCCACACTCCAATCAGTAGAGGCGATCTCATGATTATCCAGTTGCAGCATTTCTTTCTACAATCGCTTGTCGGTCGCACAGTGCTTGGCTATCTGCTCATGTTCACTGTACCATTGAGTCTACCAGTCCTCTTCGTCACACTTGTGGGCGCAAAAGGATTGCGCCACCTCTTTTCATATGAGTCACGACCCAGCCTTATACATGGCCTTGATCCACGCCTCAAGGTCCTCTATCCCTTTGTTATTGGAACGCTGAGCGTTCTACTCAATTGGGACTTCGTCTATTCGCTGCTCATCTTCACCCTTATCCCCTGGATTCTTGTGCGACCATCATCCGCGCGCGTACGCGTTGTATCCACCATGATTTTTGCTCCAACGATCGCGCTCATCTGGTCGCAGGGCATGTTCTACATCAACGCACACTCGGATGCCCACCTGCTCTTCACCTTTCCTCCCACGCTGAGCTGGATCGGCACACCCGGCATATCTACCGATGGCCTGCTCAACGGCGTCCAGCAGGCCGGACGCGTCATCGTGGCGCTCTCGGCCACGCTTATCCTACTGCTGACCACCACGCCCGCCGAGATTATCTGGGCTTTTTACAAATTTCGTATGCCCGCGGCGGTCGGGCTGGCCTTTACTGTTGCTCTACGCTTCTTGCCACAGCTCGTGGAGCGCACGACGGTCTTGCTGCAAGTCTTGCAGGTGCGAGGCTACGATCTCAGCCAGCCACGCTGGTGGGAACTCTCGGCCTGGCCCAGCTATCTCTCACGCGTGGCCGGCGCGATTCCAACAATTACGGTGCCTCTACTCATTGGATCTCTGCGCTCGACGTCGGTAACAGCTATGGTCGTGGATGCACGTGCTTTTGGATCGAAGCGCGAACGCGGCTCTCTACAAGAACATCGGCTGACAAGACAGGATTATTATGCGATCGCCGCACTCGTTGTGTTGATTGTGTTGTCGCTCACCCTGATCTTTCTCCATATCGCTAATCGCCAGGGATAACACGCCTTTCATCTTCTTCGCGTACCTCCCATTCCTGGTAAAAACAATCTATTGAGATAAGTTTTACATTCGTTTAATGATGGCATTATCTCTTATTAAAGTGCACATAGTATGCTACATGCATATCAAGAATGTTACGTTTTTGTAGAGTTAATAAATTAATTTTCTCGTTTATTTACTCTATGTATGCATTATCTCTCGTTACTTACTCTTAAACAAATGTCGTTCTCTAGTTAGAGCATCAAAAGATACCCAATATACATTTCAAAGTTGCACTTCGCGAAGTGTGAGCAATGCATCTTTTCTCTATTTCTATCTACTTTGTTCTTGTATGGAGGGCCATATATGGTTCCTGCGTCATGGGAAGGCTCCACAGCAGTCAACCTAGCAATGCCTATGAGCATTGTAGTCTACGGCATTATCTGGACTGTAGTTATTGTCGGCATCTTTTTTGTCTATCGCTGCACAATGGGTCGCTGGACAACATCAGACCTTCTGATCATTGCGATCATGAGCGTGCTGCTTGAGGTATACGACAATCTCATTGGAGATCAATTCGTTACCCCGATCATCCAACGCATCCCCCTCGGACACGCCCTCGCCCTGAATGACCTGCCCTACATGTTCTTGTTTGTGGTCGGCATTGCACTCATTCGCAAACCAGGCTGCGCCACCGCAATGGTCTTCCTCAACTATATATTGATGCAACTCTTCTATAGTGGCACTGGCATTAATATATCGATGTGGCCGTATGGATTGCTACAAGGACTTTTTGTGGACTTTTATCTTATTGCACGAGGTGGATACATCTTCGAACAGAGGGGATGGAGTGCGTTTGTGGACGGCTTGATTATCGGCGCGCTCAGGGCGGTTCCAGCGGTCACAGTCGAGAGTGCCTTTCTAGGCCCCTTGTTTCAGGGTGAGGTTAAGACACTGAATTACGTCTTTTTCTATTCGCTCTTTAATCTGATTGGCAACGGAATTGAGGCAGCGGTCTCGGGGCTAATTGTTGTACGCATCCTTCGTTTCAGTCATCAGAGCGAGGGCGAAGAGATCGAGGGGAGAGACGCAGCAGCAAGCAATCAGTTATATGTCTGGAGTGATGGAAGTTCCACCAGGAAGGCGAGCGAGCTCAACACCATCGGAATCATAGGTCTCATCTTCACCTTCCTCGTAGGCCTGGACGGTATGTTCATGGAGATCATCAACTACAGACCCGATGACCAGGGGAGCAACACCTTACATCTAGCCGACAGCACGACCGTCTTGATCGCAGCCGGGCTTCTCCTCATTATCAGCCTCATCGCCTTCCTCCTATCCATCCGCGCGGCGCAGCAGGGGAGCAAAGCAGATGCTTTAAAAGCCATACAGAAAAAAACAGAGCCACTAGAAGAAATTCCGGTAATAACCGAAGAAGTTGCGAACCATAACAGGATATTGGTCAAGAGACCAGAAATTCAAAGATAGCTCTGCTTGCTCTTTACAGAGATAGAAGCGCAAGCAATTCGCATTGATTTTTTTCGATTGACATAGTGGCGGTTATAGTCTATCCTCTACAGAGATATGTGAAGTGGACGGGAGGAGACGACTTTGGTAGAAACAGCACACTGGACCGCAATGAGCACAACGAGTCAGAGTCAGTCGAACAGCTCATGGGAAGATGCAGATCGATTAATTCGAGAGCTGCGCATTCGAGATGTCACGTATTTGGTCGGCGATGAAACATCACCGGATCAAGAGAATACTGGTAATAGAGAACCGCTTTCTGCTATTGAATTGGTGCAACGGCTAGCACGTTGTAGCTATCCAAGAGTACGCGATGCAAGTATCTCCCTCTTTCTGCTCCACCCTGAACTCGCTTCAGATGTACTCTCCGCACTTCAAGAAAGTGAATCAGAAGTAAGGCAGCAAATTGCGACATTGGTGCTAGCTACTTTATATCTACAACGTCTCTGGTCCATCCAGCTAGCATTAGCTCTGGGCCATCCCTCTGATTTTCCCGAAGCACCATTCGCGTTCTTATGGCAAGACTCTCATCTTCCTCCTCCAGCTTATCACAATGGCGCGTGGGGGCTACACATGTTGCAAGCTGCGGAACAAGAACGAACTGGCCTCCCTCTAAATTATCTCGGCGATTGGCAAAACCAGGTGGATCATCTTCTCTTACAGGAAGGAGATCATTATCATCATAACTTGATTCCTCGCACTATTCTTTCAGAAAATACTTTAAACGGCGAACAGGAGTCAGCAATGAGCATGCGACCAGATGTAGATAGAAGACAGATTGAGCAATTTCTGCAAAATCTAGGAGCAATGTATCGTAAACCTGGTCGCGTCTACTTAGTCGGCGGTGCGGCACTTGTTCACGCAGGACTACGGCCTGGTGCTACTCAGGATATTGATTTGGAGATCCGTGCCGTCGATGAGGATGAAATGATCGACGCTATCCGACGACTCAAAGATTCTATGAAGATCAATATCGAGTTTGCTAATCCAGCGGATTTTATTCCTCTTCCACCTCAATGGGAAACGAACGTGAAATTTATCGGACGCTATGGCTCAATTGACGCATTCTACTTTGATTTTTATAGCATTGCTCTCAGCAAAATTCAGCGCGGTAATACGCGCGACGTCAACGATGTCAAGCTCCTTCTTCAGAACGGCTATATTGATCTATCGAGTCTCGACGCCGCCTATCAAACCGTCCTTCCCCAGGTCGGGGGTGTAGTTCATTTTTTTGCGAGGGCCAAGATGGTAGAATGAGAGGAAGGAGAAGTCAAGAGAGGAGAGAGAAATGGACAGCGAGCGAATGAGCGAGCAGTGGCAGCAAAAGAGTCAAGAAGTCTCGCACGCGATAGCTCAGTGGAGACAAGCCCATCCTAAAGCGACGTTAGCCGAGATTGAAAGCGCAGTGGATGAACAGATGAATCACCTGCGTGCACGTCTGATTGAGGAAGTGGCCCAGATGCAGCAAACCAGCCACGAGCCACGGGAGGCAAGTGCCCAGGTGTGTCCGCACTGTGGAGAGCGGATGCAGCGTCGGGGCAAGCGGCAGCGCCGCCTGCAAACGCAAGGAGGTCAGCAGGTCACCTTGCACCGTCAGTATCATCGCTGTCCCGGCTGTGGGTACAGCTTTTTTCCCCCTCGATGAGCAACTTGACCTGCCTGCGACTGGTCTTTTGCCACATGCACATCAAACGCTGGTCCGTCTGGGAAGTTGGATGCCATTTGAGCAAGCCAGCAGGGAGCTGAAGGCGATCGGTGGGATTGACGTGAGTCCAGCCACGGTGCGACGCCAAACCCTTGAGGTGGGCAAGAGAGCCGAACAGGTTTGCACGCATGAAGCCGCTGTCGGCTTGGTGTCAGCAGAAGCAGAGAAACCAGCGAGGCGTATGGCGATGGGCAGTGATGGGGGAATGGTGCCGTTGCGGGGAGGAGTGTGGGCAGAAGTCAAAACGTTGGTGATTGGGCAGGTCTTGCCAGTGAAGCAGCAAAAGGGAGGGAGAAAAACGACTGCGCATTCGTACTTTTCTCGCCTCACCGATGCGCACACCTTTGCGGACCTGGCTTCAGCAGAAATTGCCCGACGAGGGATTCCTCAGGCCCAAGACGTGTGCGCGATTCAAGATGGAGCCCAATGGCTGCAAGGCTTTGTGGATGGACATCGCCGTGACGCGGTCCGTATTCTCGATTTTGCGCATGCAGTTGAGTACCTGGCAGCAGTCGCCGAGCAAGGACGAGAAGCGGGTGTTCACGTGCCAGGCTCATGGCTCGACGTCGTGCTTCATCACCTCAAGCATCAGGGTCCAGAGCGCGTCATGAAACATCTGCACTGGTGGCACAAGCATCGGCCCAATGAGGCTGTCCGCGAGGCGGTGCGCTATTTCGGCAAACGCTTGCCCCAGATGCAGTACCCTCAGTTCCAGGCACAGGGCTGGCCCATTGGATCAGGGATGGTCGAAAGCGCCAACAAAATCGTGATGCAGGCCCGGCTCAAGGGAGCGGGCATGCATTGGGAAGCGGCCAACGTCAACCCGATGCTGGCCTTACGCACTGCTATCTGCAATGATCGGTGGGCTGAGAGTTGGCGGCACCAGCAGCGCGTTCGCAAAGAGCAACGCCACGCGAAGCGTCAACAGCGCGTCGAAGAGCGACGAACGCGGCTCCTGCGCGAGCTCAAGACTCAGGTCCTGCGTTGGTTCGTGCTTCTTCCCTCGGTCAAGCCAGTTCCACCCCCTCCTCAACGCAAGGGGCGTACCGAAGGACAAAGACGCTGGGGGCGACAAACCTTTTCTCCCAAAGCTCTTTCGGACGCCAGTGCAAAAATATGAACTACACCCCTAGTGAGGTTGGTAGTGGCACAAATGAGCAGGATATGGTAGACTCTGAAGACTAATCAATGCTCAGAAAGAGGAGTTTTCAATAGTGACGATTACCCTGTACTGCCCTCACTGTCAGAGCGATGCTCTGATGCGCAATGGACATGCACCTAATGGCAAACAGTTGCATCGCTGTCGTGCCTGCGGTCGACAAAGCCGTGAGAATCCGACTCCCCACGCCTATCCAGAAGCGCGCCGCCAAGAGATCCTGCATGCGTATCAAGAACGCAGCAGTCTCCGCGGCCTCACGCGTACCTTTGGTGTCTCTCGCACGAGCGTCTCAAGCTGGATCAAAAAAAAGTAGCTCAGCTTCCTCCTTTCCCTACCACCCTAGTGGCTCCCGATCCCAAGGATGCCACTTCTACCATCCTGGAACTGGATGAACTGTGGTCGTTTGTGCTCAAAAAAACCAACGACTCCTGGATGCGGGATTGCGCTGTGTCGCAAGGCGCGGCAGGTGGTCGCCTATGCCGTTGGAAATCGGAGCCAAAAGACATGTCAACAGTTGTGGGAGGCCATTCCGCCAGAATATCGACAAGGCCATTGCTTCACAGACTTTCTGAACGTCTATGCCTGCGTGATCCCAGAGGAGCAACACACCGCTGTGGGCAAAGGGACGGGAGAAACGGCCCATGTGGAACGGTGGAATAACACGCTACGACAGCGTCTGGCTCGTTTCGTCCGGATGACATTGTCCTTTTCCAAGTCCGTGATCATGCACGAGGCCTGTTTGCTTCTCTTTCTTCACCGCTACAATACTGAGCGGGTCATCCTACTTAAGTGAACCACTACCCAAAAAGGAGTACACTACAACATATGTATCGTTTCTACTCACTTCAGCGGTTTATTGCGTTACCACTTCTCCTTCTGTTAGTTGCTCTTGGTACGTTTCTCTCTTCAGAGCAGTTAAGCAGTAAGCAAGCTATCGCATCTTCTCCCTGCCCCAACGGATATAAGGTTGATAAGGGACTCAATCCGGGGCAACTCATTGATAATCACGGTCACTTAGGTCAGATTGATCAGATTTCTCAAAAACTTGCGGCAAGTTGTGCAGGAGTAGTAAAGCTTGATGTTATCACTACTCCGGGTTGTGTTGCAAGAAATAAGAAGAGAACAAGATGAGCATGAAGTTCCTCTCCCTGTTCAGTTTATGCTACTCCTCCGAACAGCTTGGCGACCAATGCGATCTGGCCTCTGATATCTCCTTTGTTCACCCCTTGCACTTGTCCCTTTCGTATCATGTTCATCATCTCATATCCTTGTAAAGTTCGCCATGCCGTTTCAAAAGAAACAAACCCCAATCCTGGTTTCACGCGTCGTTTGAGAAAGCGGTGATCTTGCTCGATGAGGTTATTCAGATATTTGACTTGCCGTAATTCACAGCTTTCGGAGATGCGTCTTTCTGCTTTGAGCTCGTTGAACGCTTTTGGATAGGCCGCATTTTTGTCGACGTTAATCACACGTGGCTCAGCCGTATGAGAGGCGGCGAGGGTCTTTACAAAGAAGTGCTTAGCTGCTTTCCCATCTCTGGTTGGGCTGAGCCAAAAGTCGAGTGTGCTTCCTTCCGAATCGACCGCTCGATACAAATACATCCACACTTTTTTCACTTTGATATACGTTTCGTCGACGCGCCAGGAATCCGACGTCGCCTTTAAAGAGGGACGGCATCGCTTGTCAAGTTCCGGAGCGTAACGTTGAACCCATCGAGAGATGGTGGTGTGATCGACATGCAGCCCGCGTTCCAGCATGATTTCTGCGAGATCGCGATAGCTCAATGAGTAGCGCAGATACCATCGGACGCACTGGAGAATGATCTCAGGTTGAAAGTGGCGCCATTTGAAGGGGTACGGCTCTGTCATAACGGGTTCTCTTTTGCTCTTTTCCATCAACTATAACAGACCAGTTTACTTCTTGCAACAGAACCCAATCGTTTCGTAAGGAAACCTTTCTTCACTGAAAGGACAGTTAAAATTCTCTCCTACTCCTTTTGCTTAAAGGGGAAAATGGCAGGAAAAAATGTTATGACCCCGTATTCTCCCAATTGATACGAACGATGTTTCGGATTGGTGATAAGTCTATCTCAGTGGAAAGGGTGTCCCCTGGTGGCCCTTGAATGGGCGTACGCATTCCGAACAATGTTTCTACATACCTCTGGCTTGTTGCAGCTTGTAACAAGCTTCCAGTGTCCGAATGGCCGTGACTGAAAAGGTACATTTGTACCATCTGGTTCCCCGCGTTGATCGTCGTCTCAAAGAACTTCTGCGAAACTTCAGGGAAGCGACTCGCTTCTGCAATTAATAGGCGTTGTAAAGCAATACAATCAGTCCAGGTCATGAGTTGCAAGAACCGCGCAAAAAAGCAGGTGAGTGCTTCAATCGGATCGTTTGAGTAAAAATGAGGCTCCCGAATTTTGGCAGCGATGCTGCGTGTTGTAAAGCGTATGACTTCTACAAAGAGGGTCTCTTTACTTCCGTAATGATTATACACAGTTCGCTTTGAAACATTCGCAGCGGCCGCAATCTCATCCATAGAGGTCCCCTCATAGCCACGATGAAGAAACACATATTTGGCGGCCCATAAAATTTTGTCGACTTTGGACGTCAGAGAAATATCCGGCTCAGGAATAGAAATACTCATCACTTACTCCTCTCTTCTCGTGAAGGACTTGACGAATTGCACTGCACGGTGTAGTATATAGTGTATATTACTCAGTGTAGTATACACTATGAGATGCGTTTTTGATAGCCAAATAGGTTTGTAAGACAAGAAGAGGGAGCACTATGTCCAAAGTGTTTATAACTGGTTCGACTGATGGTCTCGGCCTTATGGCAGCTCAACTTCTGGTGAAACAAAGGCATACAGTGGTATTGCATGCGCGTAACGATGAGCGGGCCGTTGGTGCACGTACAACACTGCCTGAAGCAGAAGCGGTGGTCGTCGGCGATTTGGCAAGTATAGCAACAACGAAGGATGTCGCCGAACAGGTAAATGCGCTGGGAACCTTCGATGCGGTTATTCATAACGCTGGTGTTGGCTATCGCGAGCACCGAATCGAAACGGTAGATGGTCTAGAACATGTGTTTGCTATTAATGTCCTCGCTCCCTATATTCTCACTGCTTTGATAACACGTCCGGAGCGTCTGATCTATCTCACCTCTGGTATGCATAGCGGTGGTAATCCTGACTTCAAAGATTTACAATGGAAGCATCGTCGCTGGAATGCGGCTCAAGCGTATTCCGATGCGAAGCTCTTTGATGTCGTCTTGTCCGCAGCTATTGCTCGACAATGGACGAGCGTCTTCTCCAATGCCGTGGGACCAGGCTGGGTGCCTACCAAAATGGGTGGATTGGGTGCTCCCGACGACCTAGAACAAGCTCCGATCACACAAGTTTGGTTGGCGGCGAGTAATGAGCCTGCTGCCCGCGTCTCTGGTAAGTACTTTTATCACAAGAAACGACTTGATCCGCATCCAACTGCTTATGATAGAAACGTACAAGATCAGCTTCTTGCTGTCTGTGAAGCGCTCAGTGGTGTACGTCTATCTTAGCGCTTGCAGCCTTCTGTGTGAGATGGAGCCTATAGAGTGTGGGAGTACCATACCTGAGTTACGCTTGCTTTATTGTCATTTGATAGTACACCTTAAGGGAGATATACAAGGAGAACACAAAATGAAAACTCGCGCGCTGGGCACAACAGGGCCTCGTATTGCTGAAATTGGCCTTGGGGGAGGGGGAATGTCCGACCTCTACGGTCCTAGCGATGAGGCCGAGAGCATTGCGACCATCCATGCTGCGCTGGATGCTGGCATTACCTTTCTCGATACTGGTGATTTTTATGGCATAGGACACAATGAGCTACTGCTGAACAAAGCTTTACAGGGTCGCGTTCGCGAGAAGGCTGTGATCAGCGTCAAGTTTGGGGCACTGCGTGATCCCGCTGGCGGCTGGAATGGCATTGATGGGCGCCCGGCCGCGGTCAAGAACTTTCTGGCCTATACCCTGCGCCGGTTGGGGACGGACTATGTAGATATCTACCGACCCACGCGCGTCGATCCCGATGTGCCGATTGAAGACACGGTTGGCGCGATTGCGGACATGGTCAAAGCAGGTTATGTCCGGCACATTGGCCTCTCCGAAGTCAGCACTGAGACTATCCAGCGCGCAGCTGCCGTCCATCCCATTTCTGATTTGCAGATCGAGTACTCGCTGATCTCGCGAGGAATCGAGGTCGAAATCCTGCCCACCCTGCGCGAACTGGGGAGCGGTGTGACCGCCTATGGCGTGCTCTCGCGTGGCCTCATCAGCGGCCACTGGTCCAAAGAACGCTCAGTGGCCCCCGACGATTTTCGCGGTTTCAGCCCCCGCTTCATCGGGGCAAATCTTGAGCACAATCTCACACTGGTCGAAGCTCTATGCGTGATCGCAGAGGAGAAAGGCGTAACCGTTGCACAGCTTGCGATTGCCTGGGTGCTCTCGCGCGGCCAGGATATCGTGCCGCTGGTTGGGGCACGCAAACGAGAGCAGCTCACTGAGGCATTAGGCGCGGTGAACGTAGAACTGACCGCAGGTGATCTCGCACGGATTGAGCAGGCGGTCGTTATGCCGCTTCCCTAATGCATGAACTCGATAGCGAACGAAATGGAAGGAATAGACAATGACCGGGGATAGTCTTACGCCCGAGCGTATCCTCGAAACAGCGGAGGACATCCTCTGCCGTTTCGGGTCGGCTAAAACCACAGTAGTAGACGTTGCACGCACCCTTGGTTGGGGTCATGGTAAATGACCTACCGAGTGGATCTGGTTCACGTTTGGTGCACCTACTTGCTTTCATCGATAGATCATTCTCTACAAATAAAAACTGCTTTCATAGAGAAGCAAGGAATAGATAGAAGTGAAGCAAATAGCTGCTCTCAGAAGAGCGAGAGTTACCAAGTAAAGTGTAAGAAGATAGTTGTTTGAACCAATCATCGAGAGGACTGATTATGAATACTACAGACGAAGCACAAATTCGGCAGCAGCGGGAACTCTGGAAAGCCGCCTTCGAGGCTGGCGATGTCGAGCAGGTTATGTCGTTCTATGCCCCTGAAATTGTCTCCTTCGATCTCATGCCGCCGCTCCAGTTTAACGGATGGGATGTCTACAAGAGCAACTGGGTCAATTTCCTGAAGCAGTTCGACGGCAACCCGACCATCGAGACCAGGGACATGACGATCACATGCTCGGGAGATGTGGCGTTCATCCGCAACCTGACACGTCTGAAAGGAACGATGCAGGGGCAACACGTCGACATGTGGACGCGGGAGACCAATGGTTTACGTAAGATCGATGGCATCTGGCTGGTCGTTCACGACCATGTCTCGATTCCGGTCGACCTCTCCACTGGTAAGCCGTCGATGGACCTAAAGCCGTGATCGGTCTGCGCTAAGAGCGTGGTGGCATACGGGGAGAGCTGGGGAATTGCCGACCTGCGAATGCCCAGGCCAGAAAGAATGGTTGGTCTATCGGTGTATTCCTGACGAAAAAATGCGATGTGCCATATAACTATGGATGAGTTTCAGGTCAAGTGGCTCTAGAGGCTATTGGACGGATCTGGGGTAGAGCTGTAGGGTAGACACCTAGCGAGGTGCATTGCTGCCCTTTTCCAAGTGTCCCCCTCCGAACCGTGCTGAATAGTTTCCCATTACACGGCTCTCTAGTCATCGTTGTCCGAGTGATACCCGTGTTGGCCTTCCGGCATGAATGGCTTGGTGACATTCACGGCAGACGATCAGCGTCTTTCGTCGCCTTGCTGCCATCACGCGTACCCATTGTGGCTTTTCTGCTTGTCCAGGTTTCCCCAGATCTGCCAGCTTGCGGATGTGATGGACTTCTACCTGATTGGTGGACTGACACAATTCGCAGGCGTTCGCTAAGAGTCGTTTCAGCAACTCATGGCGTGCTGGTTTTCTCTTGATAGAGACAAGCATATCGGAAAGGATTGCATGATTTTGTCGCCGTAGAGGAATCCCTCCAAATCGTGTCACAAGTGGTTTCTTTCCTGCTCGTGGCACGGTTATCTCTAGACATTTCATAGGTCCGTACTCAGTTTCCACTACCGTCTGATATTTTTGGGCGATTTTGGTAACCCTGCACTTGTGCTTCTGGGCCAGGGTCTTGAGAAGTGATCCTCTCATGATCCAGTGGAACTTCCACAGCCAGGATACATTCTGTGCGAGTTGGTAGTACTGGACAAATCCTCGATATTCCGATTGGTAGCGTGCAATGATCGAGAAATCATCATCACTCATCAGTTCCTTTCGGTGGTGAGGTTTGCCTCGACGCATGTAGAGAGCACATTTCTTTTCGATGACCGAGGCCGGGACGCGTAGACCGACATGCCCATTGATGCACCGTCGATCGGTGCGATCGCGCTTGTCATCACGGTATTGGACCCTCAACTCATAGCCCAGAAAATGGGCTGCTTGTGTTGAAGCATGAGTAATCAAGGTCTTCTCTTCTGACAATTCCAGCTTGAGATGATCACGCAAGAACGTCTTGAGCTTCTGTTTGATTTCCTCTGCCTCCTCTTTGGGTCCTGCAAATCCCAAACCGAAATCATCAGCGTACCTCAGATATCGTAATCGTCGGTAGCTTGGATCAAGCGGATCACGTTCTGGCAGGCATTGGCGCTGCTTGCGCAGTTCCTTTGCCATCTCCAGATTGTTCTGCTTGCGGTAATATTGCTCTCGTACTCGTAATCGGTTGTACACAGCGCTCCTCTGACGTTTTTCCCCTTGGGTATACATCGGAAGAACCTCTTGCTCCACGAACGTATCAAACTGATCCAGGTAGATATTGCTGAGTATTGGCGAGACCACACCACCCTGGGGGCTTCCGCTCATGGTTGAGTGATACCTCCATTCCTCTAAATATCCGGCCTCAAGGAGTTGCTGGATCAGTCGGATAAACCGATTGTCGTGAAGTTTTTCGCGTAATATATTGACCAGGACCTGATGATCCAAGCGATCAAAACATTGCGCGATATCGCCCTCCACATACCATTTGCTTCCTGTCCAGGTCTGTTCCACTTCCCGTAAGGCAGTGTGACAGCCTCGTTCAGGACGAAACCCATGAGAATGTGGGCTAAATTGCGGTTCGTAGTACGCTTCAAGGAGAAGCCTGATGGCCTCTTGAAGGAGCTTGTCCGTCCAGGTAGGAATCCCGAGCGGACGCAATTTGCCGTTTTTCTTCAAGATGTAGGTTCGTCGCACTGGAGTCCACCGAAATCGCTCGTGTCGGAGATCCTCAATGAGCTGCTCAATTTTCTTCAGCGCCATTCCATCTACGGTTTCACTGGTTGTCCCTCTGGTCATGGCTCCCGCATTGGAATACAAGCGGGCGTATGCCATGAGATAGAGGGTCGGGTTGTACAATTGCCGATAGATATCCTCTAGCGGCAGTTTTCGTTTGCCACGTTCTCGGATGATGCCTAAGATCTTCTCGGCGCTTCGCATCTCGCGTACCTTCTTTCTCTTAGGTTCAGATAACCTGCCTCCCTTCACCGTGTGGACGGCTTTCCCGTCCGCTGATTAGTATGGAGGCTCCGTCGCCCTGTGCCTCTCGGCAGGTAGGCGATCCCGTGTTTCGTCATGACTGTACGTATCGAGCACACCGTAGGCGACCCACTCATTCCCTTGAATGATCTCGTTGATCATCGCCCATCTTGCAAAAGGAACCCCCATCTCACGTAGTAATGGCAGTTCAAGATGGCATCGACTTCAGATATGGTGTCGATGGGAGAACAGATACTCCTCTGAGAATTGGGCTTCGGGCAGTCTAGCTCTCGCCATAGTGCGCGGATCTTGCGACGCGTGAGCGTACATATCTTCTACTCACCATCGCTTTCCGCAACATGCTATTTTCCCCTTTGCCTTTCGGCTCCAGGTTGGTTGGGTGATCCAAGCACCTCCTTCTGAGTGCTTCCTGGTTGCACCAGGGATACAATCAAGGGTTGTGTTGCAAGAAATGAGAGGAAAACAAAGGAAGCGTGGAATATCTCTCCCTGTTCAGCTTAGGCAATGACTCCAAAGAGTCTGGCAACCAGAGCAATCTGCCCTCCCACATCGCCTTTTACCGCTCCTTGCAGTTGCCCTTTCCTGATCATGTTCATCACTTCGAACCCTTGGAGGGTTCGCCACGCTGTCTCAAACGAGAAAAAGCCCATCCCTGGCTTTGTGAGGCGTTTGATAAACCGGTGATCTTGTTCAATGAGATTATTGAGATATTTCACCTGCCTGAGTTCCACACGTTTAGGGAGAACCCCAGCGGCTTTGAGGTCTGCAATTGCTTTTGGGTAGGCAGCATTCTTATCAGTGTTGATGACTCGTGGGGCAGACTCAGGCGCGGAGAACTCCGCTTGCCTCTCCATTTCCTCGTTATCCAACTCGGGCGCAGCCGTTGAGGAAGCTGCGGATTGGAGAGCTTTGACAAAGAAGCCTTTGGCCGCCTCTGCATCTCGCGTCGGACTCAAGAGAAACTCCAACGTATTCCCGTCTGAATCGACGGCTCGATAGAGGTACATCCACACTTTTTTGATCTTGATGTAGGTTTCATCCACACGCCAAGAGTCATTGCATGCTTTCAGATGAGGTCGGCAGCGCTTTTCCAGTTCCGGGGCATAGTGCTGGACCCACCTATAAATAGTCGTATGATCGACATGCAACCCTCGTTCGAGCATGATTTCTTCGAGATCTCGGTAGCTGAGCGTATAGCGCACGTACCACCTGACGCACAAGAGAATGATCTCAGCCTGAAAATGACGCCATTTGAACGGGTGTTGCTCTGCCATGATGAAAGCCTTCCTTGCTCTTTTCAACTCACTCTACCAGATCAGCTTTCTTTTTGCAACAGAACCAGATGGAATGGTTGATGAGTTACGGTTACACGTCAGTCCGGTTATTTTCGGCGGTGGCATCAACGTATTCGAAGGTATCGAGAACCTTGAGCTTGAGCTTTTAGAATCGCGGCCGAGCACGTATGCACTGCACTTGCACTATGCCGTTAAACGAAGCTAATGGGAGTTTTCGCGTCATTAACTTATCAGGATGTTGAGGCAGCGCTGACTTTCCTTGAGAAAGCCTTTGGTTTCAGTCGAGCAGAAACTGGTCGTGATGCGAATGGCAGTTTGAGTCATGCCGTGATGAGCTTCGGAGACGGAATGGTACTTGTCCAACCAGATTCACCAGATGAATTACATGGAACTCATCTTGGCCATGGGTGGGTATACATCGATGTAGAAGACATTGATGCCCACTATTCGCGGGCTGAAGCCGCCGGTGCCACTATGCTTGGAGCATCGCACGATGCTCCAGATGCTGGAATTCGTGGTTATAGCTGCCGCGATCCCGAAGGCAACCTATGGAGCTTTGGTACAACTCTTAAGCTAGACTTTATCCATAGGCTGGACAAAAAACGAAAGGCAGAGTAAGCTTCGCTCAAATCTAATTGCGAAAAGAGAAGAGAGATGCTCAATCTGCCTATAAGGATTATACAGGTATTGCACTGCTTTGAAGAAGCGTTTAGCAAACGAGTCCGGGAATGGGCCAAAGTGCTCTTGATAGGTGCCATCCTGACTCCAGGAGAACGGGCGGTAACAGCCATCTTGCGTGCAATGGGTCTCTCGAAAGAGCACCAATTTCAGAATTATCACCGTGTCCTCAATCGAGCAAAGTGGTTGAGTCGAGCACTCAGCTGCGTTCTCTTGTGCTTGTTGGGAGCAATCTTTGTCCACAAGGACGCCCCCATTGTGGTAGACGCCTCGCCGTATGATGCTGGGTCTTCCGCAAAGTTGACACTGTTGGGAAACTTCTTTACGCTACATCGTAAAGCCTCTGGAAGGCCGAGACACGCGTGGGAGCCAACTCATTCCCATCAAGCCAG
>JAABUZ0100002397.1_pt1 | contig 31221 bp, 27 predicted proteins | sample 5562091 | NCBI WGS metagenome assembly JAABUZ01 (sample SAMN12813069, study PRJNA571459) | rock metagenome | isolation source: Antarctica rocks | place: Antarctica: Victoria Land, Linnaeus Terrace sud | collected 2015-12-21
TGACGCCTATCACTCACTCAGGAAGCCACGCGAAGCCTTCCACCCTACGCGCAGTAGTTCTCGGCGGCGGCCTCGCTGGCTCCGCTCTCGCCATCCTCCTCGCCCGCAGCGGCCGCCCCGTCACCCTCGTCGAGCAGCACGCCATCCCCCGCCACAAGGTCTGCGGGGACTTCCTTTCCGCCGAGGCCCTCCTCTACCTCCACGCCCTCGGCCTCGACCCCCAAGCCCTCGGTGCCGTCCCCATCACCACCCTCCGCCTCGCCACCGGCTTCTGTCTCATCGAAACCGCCCTCCCGTTCCCCGCCACCTCCCTCACGCGCTTCACCCTCGACGAAGCCCTCCTCCATCGCGCCGCCACCGCCGGCGCCACCCTCCTCCGCGGCAGCCGTGCCGAGTCCCTCACACTACCTGAATCCCCCACCCCCGCCCGCCCAGCCACCGACTGGCAGCTTCGCCTAGCCACCGGCGCCACCCTCTCCGCCAACACCGTCTTCCTCGCCACGGGCAAACACGACCTCCGCGGCTTCTCCCGCCCCGCCGGCCGCCACACCTCGCTCATCGCTTTCAAGCAGTACATCATCCTGGATCCGAAACAGCACGCCGCCCTCGGCCCCTCCATCGAACTCATCCTCTTCCCCCACGGCTACGCCGGCCTCCAGCCCGTCGAACCCGACGCGGACGGCAACCCCCGCGCCAATCTCTGCCTCGTCGTCGATCGCAACCACCTCCGCTCCCTCAGCACCAGCAGCGGTGCGAGCTCCGGCTCCGGCGGCAACACCTGGCCCACCCTCCTCGCCTACCTCCTCCAGGTCTCTCCCCACCTCCGCCGCCGCCTCGCCGGCTCTGAGCCCCTCCTCGCGCAGCCCCTCGCCCTTTCCAACATCCCCTACGGCCTCCTCCGCCGCTCCCCGCCCGCCCTCGGCCTTTGGCCCCTCGGCGACCAGGCCGCCGTCATCCCCTCGCTCACCGGCGACGGCATGTCCATCGCCCTCCACACCGCCCACCTCGCCGCCGCCATGTACCTGGCCAACCAGACCGCCAGGGACTTCACCACCGCCGTCCACTCCACCCTCCGCTGCCAACTCGCCCTCGCCACCGTCGCCTCTCGCCTCGCCGTCCAACCCGTCCTCCAGCCCGCCATCGCCACCCTCGCCCGCTTCCACCCACCCCTCCTCCAACACCTCGCCCGCGCCACCCGCATCCCCGATCTCATCCCCGCTGCTGCTTTGTCCTTCTAAGCCAGCCCCTCGATCGCCGCGCAGAGGAAAGCCCGCGCTCTGAAAGGACGCCGTCATCTCGACTAAAGCGTAGCGGCGCGGAAAGACCCCGTATTTCGCTTCCGCTGTCGAACAAGCTCACCTCCATCCCCTTCGCACACCGCCCCCGCAATGGGATACTAAACACGCAGCGTCAGAAGGGAATCACCGCCATGCCCGCAGCAGAGCCCAAACAAAACCTCGGCAGAAACGTCCTCGGCCAGCCCCTCTCCACCTGTGGCTGCGAGCCCATGACCGGCTTCTATCGCGACGGCTGCTGCAACACCGGCCCCGACGACCTTGGCGTCCACACCGTCTGCGCCGTCGTCACCGCCGACTTCCTCGCCGCCTCCAAGCGCCTCGGCAACGATCTCTCCACTCCCATGCCGGAACATGGCTTTGCCGGCCTCAAACCCGGCGACCACTGGTGCGTCTGCGCCGCCCGCTGGAAGCAGGTCCTCGACGCCGGCGCCGCCTGCCCCATCATCCTCGAAGCCACCCATGAAAACACCCTCCGCCTCATCCCCTTCGACATCCTCATCCAGCACGCCGTCATCCCCGACCAGATCCATTAACCGCAACCGCAGACAACCCTCTTTCCTTTAGCTGTCATTCCGTAGGGATTCGCTTCTCCCAGGCCAGCCCACCTCTGCAGGGTGCCCCCTTCGTCACAGCGTCACCGTAACAAGTGGGATGAAATCCGCTCACGCCTGCCCCCTTTTGGTTGTCATCTCGTAGGGATCCGCTTCTCTACCGCGAGCCCACCGCCGCGAGCCCAGCCAGCCATTTTGATCGCCCTCTCCCATCTTTCCAGTTGACTTCACCCCCTCCTTACCTTGACCCTTGAAATTCAACCTCCATCACAGTGTTCGCAGTTCCTGAACCGCGTCCTCGCCACCTGCGCGAGCTCTCTTGACCCTCCGAACCCATCTCTGCCTGCCTCGGTCCCCCCGGGCCATCCGTAAGGAGTCTTCCCTCCATGAATCAGCTCCACGCCTCCAAACGCCGCCTCGCCCTCGCCGCCTGTCTCCTCTCCGTCGCCCCTCTCCCCGCCCAGAATGCCGCCCTGGGCAGCATCGCCGGCATCGTCCGCGACGCCTCCGGAGCCGTCGTGCCCAACGCCACCGTCACCGTCACCAACTCCGGCACCGGCGCCTCCCGAACCCTCACCACCGACACCGACGGCCACTACACCGCCACCTTCCTCCAGCCCGGCACCTACCAGGTCGTCCTCTCCGGTACCGGCTACGGCAAAATCGACCAGCGCAACGTCACCGTCACCGTCGGCAGCACCAACACCGTCGACGCCACGCTCCCCAACGCCAGCGTCTCAACCGACGTCGTCGTCACCACCGACAACATCCTCATCGACACCGACAAGACCCAGTCTTCGCAGACCATCGGCCAACAGCTCGTCTCCAACCTCCCCGTCAACGGCCGCCGCTGGGATAACTTCGTCCTCCTTACCCCCAACGTCGCCCCCGACGGCAACTCCGGCCTCATCGCCTATCGCGGCATCTCCGGCATCTACAACACCAACCTCGTCGACGGCGCCAATAACCAGCAGGCCTTCTTCTCGGAAGCGCGCGGCCGCTCCGTCGGCGCCCCCTATGTCTATCCTCTCGATGCCATCCAGGAGTTCGAGTCCTCCGTCTCCTCCTACTCGGCCGAACTCGGCCAATCCGCCGGCGGCGTCGTCAACGCCATCACCAAGTCCGGCACCAACGCCTTCCACGGCGATCTCTTCGAATACTTCCGCACTCCCGGCTTCAACGCCCTCGACCCCCTGAACAAGTACCAGGGCCAACTTCCCGGCGGCAACCGCCTCCTCCTCACCCAGCCTGTCAAGGTCCAACACCAGTTCGGCGCCTCCGTTGGCGGCCCCGTCCGCAAAGACAAGCTCTTCTTCCACGTCACCTACGATGGCTATCGCCGCTCCAACCCCATCACCTATCTCTCCACCTACAACACTGGCACCACCTCCATCCAGCAGCTCGCCGGCCTCTGCGATCAGCGCTCCTCGGGCTTCGTCACCCGCGGCACCGCCGCCGCTCCCGTCATCTATCCCTCCGTTATCCCCGGCATCTCGCCCGCCCAGTGCACTGCCGCCGTCAACTTCATCAGCTCCACCCAGCTTGGTGCCTTCAATCGCAACACCACCCAGGACATCTACTTCCCCCGGCTTGATTGGCAGGCTACCGCGAAGACCCATCTCTCCGCCTCCTTCCTTTTTGAAGACCTCAAGATCCCCAACGGCTACAACTCCTCCACCACCGTCCCAAACGGCGGTGTCTCCCAGAACGGCGGCATCAACTTCCATCAGCGCTATCTGACCGCCAACGCCGAGACCGCCCTCACCTCCCGTTCGGCCAACGTCGTCCACTTCCAGTGGTCGCGTGATCTTGAGACCGCCGGCACCAACTCCGGCGGCCCCGCCATCTCGCTCACCAATCTCTTCGCCTATGGCGAAACCTCCGCCCTCCCCCGCGGCGCCTTCCCCGACGAGCATCGCTGGCAGATCACCGACATCTACTCCACTGTCCGCGGCCGCCACTCCCTCAAGACCGGCGTCGACGTCAACCTCATCCACGAGCAGATCCAGAATCTCTTCCAGGGCGACGGCAGCTTCACCTACAACACCGGCACCGCCGAGTTCAACTTCTCCAACTGGGTCCAGGACGTCTATCAGGTCAACGGCGGCCGCCACTACAACTCCTTCACCCAGGTTACCGATCCCATCACCGGCAGTGGCCGCGACGACTTCTGGAACAAAAACCTCGACTTCTTCGTCGAAGACAACTGGAAGGTAACCTCCACGCTCCTCCTCTCGCTCGGCGCCCGCTACGACGTCCAGCTCGTCCCCCAGCCCGATCGCCCCAACACCTCCTCGATCGTCGCTAACGAGTACACCAGCACCATCAACACCGACTTCGGCATGGGCGCGCCCCGTTTCGGCTTTTCCTGGAACCCGCATGAGGGAACCGTCCTTCGCGGCGGCTATGGTCTCTTCTTTGGCCTTACCTCAAACTCGACGTTCTACACCATCCGGCGTGAAAACGGCGTCTATCAGCAGCAATACAACGTCAATGCCACCACCAACCCCAACAGCCCCTACGTCGCCATCGCTAACGCTCCCACCGGCCAGCCCAACCGCCTCTTCCAGCAGTCCGGCTCCTATGTTCCCTTTGCCCCGCAGGGTGGCATCCCCGCCTTCACGCCGCCCGGGCCCGCCCCCCTCAATCAAGTAACCGGAGCCGCCACCCCCGCCGTCAATCCCGGCCTGCCCACCGCCATCCTCTCCGCCCGCGGCCTCGCCCAGAACTTCCGCAATCCCTTCTCGCACTCGTGGGATCTCACCGTCGAGCAGCAGCTCCCGCTCCATTCCACCCTCACCCTGGCCTACGTCGGCAACCGCGGCATGCGCCTTCCGGTCTTCGTCGATACCAACGTCGACATCACCTCCGGCTCAACCGCGCGGCCCTATACCCAGCTCAACTCCGCAGGAGCCGCTATCCAGACCGTCGCCGTCCCCATCTACACCCGCCGCCTCTCTCCCTCTACGGGCTCCGTCCTCGCCGGTTTCTCTGATGTCAACGCCTGGTACCACTCCCTTGCTGTCTCCGTCCGCAAGCCCCTCTCCTATGGCGTCGAGGTCCTCGCCAACTACACCTGGGCCAAAACCATGGATGGCGGCCAGGTCTCCGGCGTCAACGGCACCTTCAACGGCACCGATACCCCCATCGACCCCTTCGCCCGTGGCTCCCGCCTCGGGCGCGGCGCCGAGTACTCCCGCTCCGATCTCGATCAGCGCGGCCGCTTCGTCGGCTCCGTCGTCGCCACCTCCAAGCTCCCCCTCGGCAACCGCTTCGCCGCCTACGCCGCCAATGGCTGGCAGCTCTCCGGAACCTTCACCGCGCAGACCGGCTTCCCGCTTACCGCCCTCCTCAATAACTCGCCCGTCTCCGCCATCGGTGACGGCGGGCTCACCGGTGCGGCCCTCTCCCTCAACAACTCCGGCACCCCGGGCCGCGTCCCCGACCAGATCGCCCGCCGCAACGCCTTCCCCGGCCCTGGCGTCCACAACCTCGACGCCCGCGTCTCTCGCCTCTTTCCCTTCTTCCGCGAAGGCATGCACCTCGAGCTCGCCGCCGAGGCCTTCAACGTCGTCAACCACCGCAACATCCTCGCCGTCTCGCAGGTCGCCTACAGCTACGTCGCCGTCAGCACCCCAACCGCCCGCACCGCCTGTACCCTCAGCCCCGCCACCTCCGCCGGCTGCATCCTCCCTTACACCGCAACCCCCTTCGGCACCCCCACCTCCACCTCGAGCGTCCTCTACGGCCCACGCCAGATCCAGCTCCTCGGCAAGCTCTCCTTCTAACTGGACCAGCGAATCCACCCATCTCAGCGGCTCCGATCCTCCGATCGGAGCCGCTTTCAATTAACCCGCATTCGGGTGCATTCACCGCATCTCTTTTGTTGTCTTCCCGTAGGGATCTGCTTTTCGACCGGGTCTACTCCACCCCGCCCCTACCCTAACCCACTACCCGTCCCCCGCAAGCCACCCTCCCCCCAAAAGTCCCACACCCCAAATCGCCCTCAACCTTCTACACTCTCCGGTATGTGTGGAATCGTTGGTTATATCGGCCGCAAGCCCGTCGTCCCCGTCATCATGGAAGGCCTCGCCCGCCTCGAGTACCGTGGCTATGACTCCGCCGGCATCGCCGTCGCCGGTGGCCCCGCCGGGCTCCAGCTCCGCCGCGCCCCCGGCAAGCTCCGCAACCTTGATGCCATCCTCCGCACCGACCCCGTCGATGGCACCTTTGGCATCGGCCACACTCGCTGGGCCACCCACGGCCGCCCCACCGAAGAAAACGCCCATCCTCACCGCGACGGCACCGGCACCCTCGTCGTCGTTCACAACGGCATCGTCGAAAACTACCTCCAGCTCAAAGCCGCCCTCCTCGCCAAAGGCCACACCTTCGCCTCCGAAACCGATACCGAAATCATCGCCCACATCATCCAGGACGAACTCGAGCTAGCCGCCGCCACCACCCCGGGTGCCCCATCCTCGCGGGCAGCTTCATCGCCCGAAAGGGTGGGGTCTACCGACGCCGCCGACACCAACGAATCTCAGGCCGTCCTCACACTTCCCACGAGCCCTTCGCAAGACCCACGCGAAGCGTCGCAGCCTGGACGGCAGGTCCTTCCCTTGGAGGAAGCCGTGCGCCGCGCCGTCAAACGCCTCACCGGAGCCTTCGCCATCGGCGTCCTCTCCGCCAACGAGCCCGACAAACTCGTCGCCGCCCGCTTCGGCCCACCCGCCGTCCTCGGCCTCGGCGACGGCGAGTTCTTCCTCGCCTCGGATGTCCCCGGCATCCTCCATCACACCCGCACCATCTACTTCCTCGCCGACGGCGAACTCGCCGTCCTCACTCCCTCCGGCATCACCCTCACCGACTTCGACGGCCGCCCCCACACCCTCGTCCCCCAGCGCGTCACCTGGGATCCCATCCAAGCCGAAAAAGCCGGCTACAAGCACTTCATGCTCAAGGAAATCAACGAGCAGCCCCGCTCTATCCGCGACACCACCCTCGGCCGCGTCTCGCTCGATACCGGCCGCGTCTTCCTCCCCGATCTCCAAATCTCCGCCCAGGAGTTCCGCGAAGCCACCCAGATCACCATCGCCGCCTGCGGCACCTCCTGGCATGCGGGTCTCGCCGGCAAGTTCATGATCGAGCGCCTCGCCCGCCTCCGTGTCGACGTCGACTACGCCAGCGAGTTCCGCTACCGTTCCCCTCTCGCCGATCCCCACACCATCGGCCTCCTCATCACCCAGTCCGGTGAAACCGCCGACACCCTCGCCGCCCAGGCCGAACTCATCGCCCTCGGCAGCAAAACCCTGGCCATCTGCAACGTCGTCGGCGCCGCCGTCACCCGCCGCGCCCAGGGAACCATCACCACCAACGCCGGCCCCGAGATCGGCGTCGCCTCCACCAAGGCCTTCACCGCCCAGCTCACCGCCCTCTTCCTTCTCGCCCTCCACCTCGCCCAGACCCGCGGCACCATCTCCGAACAGGATTCCCTCCACTACGTCACCGAGCTCTCCCGCATCCCCGCCAAACTCGACTCCATGCTCTCCCTCACCGTCCCCAATGCCACCGGCGGCGGGGAAGGCACCGCTGCCCTCATCCCCCTCTCTCCACCCGCCACCGCACCGGGTGCCCCCCGTCTCGATTCTGAGACGTGGGTCTCCGCCACCCGGCCCGAGCGCCGCATCGCCCCACGCCTCTCCCTCAACGCCCAGTGCCAGTACCTCGCCCAGCTCTTCTCCACCGCCCGCGACTTCCTCTTCCTCGGCCGCGGCATCCATTACCCCATCGCCCTCGAAGGCGCCCTCAAACTCAAAGAAATCTCCTACATCCACGCCGAAGGCTACCCCGCCGGCGAGATGAAGCACGGCCCCAACGCCCTCATCGACGAGACGTTACCTGTAGTCTGCATCGCGACAAAAGATCCCACCGACCCCGCCTCCGTCCTCAAATACGAAAAAACCCTCAGCAATATCCAGGAGGTCACCGCCCGGTCGGGACGTGTGATTGCGATCGCCACCGAGGGTGACACCATCATCACCCAGCTCGTCGAACACACCATCCACATCCCCGCCGCCCCAGAACTCCTCCTCCCCCTCCTAGAAACCATCCCCCTCCAACTCCTCGCCTACCACATAGCCGTCCGCCGTGGCTGCGACGTAGACCAACCCAGAAACCTCGCGAAGAGCGTGACCGTGGAATAGGGGACCAACAGAGGAACATGGACAACACGCCGATCAAGTACAACGACAAACTGATAGAAACAAGCGGGGATACGTTCGCGAAAAACACAGACCTTCTAGCTATCCATCTCCGTGACGCCCGGCAGCTTTTTTCAGGTCTAGGGGCTCTTAGAGGCCCATTCGAAACGGTTTTCCATGAAGGAATTCTTCTGTTGGCGAGCGCTGCTTTGGAAGCGCACCTTTCCTATATGAGAACGCTAGGGATAGCTTGGAATAGCGAATCGAACTCACCTCTCAACAGGTTCGAGTTAGAGTTTTTAGAGGGACGGGAACGGTTCGTGTCAGAGGATGGTAGAGTCCGTGAAAGACCCAAAAAGCTCTCTCTCGAATTGAGATTGAAACAGGTCCCAGCGTTGCTTATTCGTCTGGTCGGTAAGTCGGCCAACTTTGAACTAGAACGTAAACAAGAGACGAAGCTTATCAGGATGGTAGCTCGCCGCGATGCTCTGCTGCATCCCAGATGGGATCGCTATCTAGAATCCGTCTCGATTAAGGAGGCGGGCGAGGCTATCGACGCAGTCGAGGCTTATTTAGCTGCAGTCGCACGTGCTGTTCATCCTTATCTAATAGGATACTTCTCGCTCGTGTACACAACGCCTCCCGGATGGCACAAGAACGATGGTGTGACTTACGCACACCGGAGTGGCAAAGCGCCATTACTACTAAAACTCACAAACATCCTAAAGATTGGTCCGATTCAGGTTTTAGTGACCGAATCTACAAAAGCGAACTTACTGGTCGACTTTGCGCTTCAAAACAAAACAGAAGGGGACTCCGGGGGGAGTTTACTAACCCGACTAGCTTTAGTACGTCTCCTGGCCATGGTAGGGATAGTTCTCACGATAATTGCCCAGATAGAAATTCACAAAGGTCGTTTATTTGAAGACGTTGAACTCATGTTTCTAAATGAAAGTGCCACGGAAATGGATGAGCATGGGGTTCTCGCGTTCGTTCAAGATCATCAAAAATTTACGCATCGGGTTGTGGCAATTCCGAAGATACTCGCCAAAGGGGTAGTGGACCGCGATGTCACTGTGAACCTTGGTGACGCTTGGGGCGCTGCCTTGATCGAAGCTCAGCAAATGAGAGAGCGTCTTCTCCATTCACCTATAGGTGAGCGAGTGCCACGAGTGACTAAGGAAGAATTACGAAAGGCCCAAAGCTCGGTACAAGCCTATTTTGGGCAACTCCTCGTGCTTGCGCCTGAAGTGTTCGCGCCATTGGAAGCCTTACTGTATACGCCCACAGCTTAGGAATCGACGGGCTGGTGGCCCACCCTTCATCACCCCAAGACCTGGCGGTGCCCCATCCTTCGCAGCCTTTGGCGAAGGGTGGGACGTAAAACGCCCGGACAACCGTCTTCCCCAACTCCCCCAGCCATCAAACCCAAACAACAGCGGTAAACTGCCCGCACCACCATGCCCACCGGCCTAAAGCGATACCACCAATCCGAACAGTTCCACTTCATCACCTTCAGCTGCTATCGCCGCAAGCCCCTTCTCCAAAACCCTGAAGCCAAAGACACCCGCGAGCGAATCCTCGAACAAGTCCGGGAAAAGCAGGACCTAAAACTCGTCGCTTACGTCCTCATGCCCGAGCACGTCCATCTCCTCACCGACGAGCCCGGGCAGGGAACCATCGCCACCTTCCTCCAGATCCTCAAACAGCGCTCCTCCCACGCGCTCAAGTCAACCGGGTCAGATCAGTTCTGGCAACGCCGCTACTTTGACCGCAACGTCCGTACCCACGATGAAACCATCGAAAAGGTGAACTACATCCATCGCAACCCCGTCAAACGAGCTCTTGTAACTCGACCAGAACACTACCTCTGGAGCAGCGCCTGCCTCTACGCCTCAGTCAGCCCAGGAACAATTAGGATCGCTCGCATCTGATTCGCGAAGGGCAGGCTTACAAAGCCATTAAACAAAAATAGCAAGGGGGCGAGGGAAACTCCCTCGCTCCCCCACTTCAACCCGGTACGCTTCACTACTTCTTACTCTTACTAGACTTCTTCGAAGCCGACTTCTTCGGAGCAGGAGCTTCGTCCTCCTCGCCCTCCTCTTCCCCTGCCGCCAGAGCCTCCTTGTTCACCGTGTTCGCCACCTCCGTCAGCTTCTCGTCAGTCGATTTCTCTTCCGCGAGCGTCTGCCCCAGCAGGTCCGCGATTTCGGTCTGCCCCATCTCCTTCGCCAGCGTAACGATCGTGCCATACGCCGCAATCTCGTAGTGCTCCATCCGCTGCGCCGCGGCAATCAGCGCCACATCCCGCACCGGGCCGGCTTCTACCTCTTCGGCCATCTCGGAGCCCTCTTCGATCAGCCCCTTCATGCCCTCGCATGTCTTTCCGCCAGCCCGCTTCTCCAAAATCTCAAACACCCGGTCCAGCCGCTCAACCTGCCCCTTGGTTTCTTCGAGGTGCGTCTTCAGCGCCTGCTTCAACTCGTCCGACGACACCGCCTTGGCCAACCGTGGATACACGCGAATCGCCTGTTTCTCCGCGGAATAGATGTCCTTCAACTCGTCCAGAAATAAATCCTCTGCTGTTTCGATTGCCATAAAGCCTCATCGCTCCTCGTGGGAGCCTTAGATTTGACGTCCGTCCATCGAGTACTTGGATGTCGCGTACTCTCACCGGGATAGCGGCCACCCCGCACCTCAATCTGCGTGCGCTCAACATTATGTGACAGGAGATCGCTTCCGCCATCCGCAAATCCGCCCACACGTCCACAGCCTCCAACCGGCATCCAAATTTTCGAACGCACACCCTCTGCCCCTCGGAGATCCCTCCCATGAATCCCCCGCCTTTCCTCGTTGCCCTCGCCGCCACGCTCTTCGCCGGCGCTGCCCTCGCTCAGGGCAATCAGGCCAACTCCACCGCCGGCACTTTCTCCGTCGATAACGATCTCCACATCGCCGGCAAGCCAGCGACTGCAAAGTAGTGCCATGCCGATCGGTTCTGGTTACGAACGCTCGGATCGCCGAAGGTCTCCGTCGCTTCCGTGACCTTCGCATCAGACCGCCATCAGAAAACAACCGAGGGGAGACACAACCCAAACCGTCACGTTACCCCTCTGAATCAAGGTACCCCTCGCAGCCTCCTGACCGCAGGTATAGACCGCACGTCAGCCTGCCCGGCCCCAAACCCGCTCTTGTTCGTCCGTCCTCCCCGCGGCCCGTTCCAGACCCATCACACGCACCGCTCACCTCAAGGAGAATCGACAGCATGTTTATCATCTGGTGGATCATCGTTGGTCTTATCGCCGGCTTCATCACAGGCAAGCTCATGAAGGGCTCCGGCTTCGGCGCCCTCGGTGACATCGTCGTCGGCATCCTTGGCGCCATCATCGGCGGCTACATCATGCACGCTGTTGGCTTCTCCGGCCAGGGCGGTCTGCTCTATACCATCCTCGTCGCCGTCGTCGGTGCCGTCATCCTCACCCTCCTCCTTCGCCTGGTCACCGGCAACCGCTCGCGCAACCTCTAGCCGCGGGCATGAAAGCAATCGGCAAAACCGGCGGGGAGCTCTACTCCCCGCCTTTTCTGCGCCATCCAGCCGAATAAATCCTTTTACTCCTCCCGATAGGCTGCCCCGAGACTTCCTATCCGGACTCCAGGGACAGAACACCTCGACCAAAACTGCACAAAACACCCCTTAACCTCCGCGAAAACACGCTGCACCTCAGCGAAAAATGACCTTTCGTTACAGATTTGTGAGCGCTGCGTGACATCTTGGGGTACAGTCTAAAAACCATCTGAAAACCAGTCGCCATCCTTGTCGCTACCGTCGAGCGAACCCCGTAAGTGTCTCTCGATAAAGCGCTTAGAATGGCCGCACCCAACGCTGTGCCTCCGGGCGCCACGCCGAGGCACACCCATCGTTGCCCCACGAGAGGTGTCGTTTGATTGGATGTAGCAGACGTGACTTCATCACCCGCGTTGCGCAGGCCGGCGGTTTCAGTGCTGCCTTTATCGCAATGCAATCATTGGGGTTAGCTCCCACCAGCCATGCCCACGCACAAACCGTTTCAGCCGCGCCAAACCTGGGAAAAGGCACCTCGGTGGTCATTCTCGGAGCTGGCATCGCCGGTCTTGTCGCCGCATATGAGCTTCATTCGCTTGGGTTTAGCTGTACCGTGCTTGAATCCCGCGAGCGCCCCGGGGGCCGCAACTACACCGTCCGCCCCAGCGACACGGTCACCCTCAGCGACGGATCAAAGCAGCAATGCGGTTGGGAAACCCCGCATTATCAGAACTTTGGCCCTGCCCGCCTGCCCTCCATCCACCCTACCATCCTGGGCTATTGCCGAACTCTCGGCGTGGAGTTGCAGGTTGAGGTTAACTCCACTCGATCGAGTTACTTACAGAACGACGCAGCCAACGGTGGAAAGCCCGTGGTGCAACGCCGCGTTGTGAACGATACCCGCGGCCACGTAAGCGAATTGCTGATGAAATCCGTACATGGAGGAGCCCTCGATCAGGCGCTTTCTGCAGAGGATAAGGACCGAATTCTTACGTTTTTGCGCATGTACGGCCCACTCGATGAAGCAGGCAAGTACGTTGGCAGCGATCGTGCGGGATACGCCCGAACGGCCGGTGCCGGAGACGAGACCGGGGTGCTCGAAAAGCCCATCGACCTGCATACGCTGCTCGATGAAGACTTCTGGCAGGGCATGTTGTTCGACGAGCAGTTCGACATGCAAGCCACGATGTTTCAGCCAGTTGGGGGCATGGACAAAATCCCGTACGCGTTTGCGAAAGCGCTTGGAAGCACGGTGAAGTATGGTGCGCCGGTGACGGAGATTCGTAAATCAGGCAAGGGCGTCAGGATCGGGTATAAACAAGGCGGCGAGCCGAAATCGATCGAAGCAGACTTCTGCATATGCGCCATGCCACTCACGATCCTGAAGAAAACGCCGAACGACTTCAGCGCACCGTACAAGAAGGTGGTCGAAGAGTGTAGCTACTCGCATGCGTATAAGGTAGCGTGGGAGAGTCGGCGATTTTGGGAGCAGGACTACAACATCTACGGTGGGCTCGAGTTTGTGAACACGGGGTGCAGCCCGATCTGGTTTCCTTCCGCGGGGCTGTTCTCCCCGCGCGGGGTTCTGGTGAGCGGCTACACGGATGAGCGGGACACGCCCTTCCAGAAGATGGACCTTCCGCAGAAGTTTGAGGAAAGCCGAAAGTCAGTTGAGCGGCTTCATCCGGGGCACGGCAAAGAACTCGAGAAACCGATGTACGTGTGCTGGGGCAAGATGGAGCATAACGAGGGCTCATGGATTCGCAGCTATGCCCCGGATCAGGACCACGCGCCGGGCATGTCGCTGACGCGACAGACAGGACAGGCACGCTCGGCAGGAAAAGCGCGGACCGAGACCAACCCTAACTACGAGGTGCTAATCCAGCCTGATGGGCCGATCTACTTCGCGGGGGACCATGTGAGCCACATCGTTGGTTGGCAGGAGGGCGCGGCGCTGAGCTCGATCCGCGCAACCCAGATGATCTCCGACGTGGTGAAGACCAGGCAGGCATGATCCAAGCTGCCGGCAAAGGCGAAACTCACCAACAAGTTTCAAGAGAGAGTGAACGATGAAGATGAGTCGAAAGAGATCCGCGGGCATTGTGTTGATGCTCGCGCAGGTTGCGGGAGCGCAGGTGACAGTCAAGCATCTGCAGCCGAACGAGAAGAGCCCCATTGCCAATGGCGTTTGGGCTGGCGATACGCTGTACCTGAGTGGGCAGCTTGCAAGCCCGGTGACGGCAGCCGATGCGGCCAAAGGCACGGAGGCGGTCTACGGCGACACAAAGACGCAGGCGGCGAGTGCCCTGACCAAAATTCAGGCGCTGCTCAAGGAGCAAGGGCTGAACATGAAGGACGTAGTGAAGATGACGGTCTTTCTAACGGGCGATCCAGCAAAGGGCGGCAAGCTGGACTTCGCGGGTCTGCAGGGGGCGTACACGCAGTACTTCGGGACGGCGGATCAGCCGAACAAGCCAGCGCGAAGTGCGATGCAGGTCGCGGCTTTGGCAGCGCCTTGGGCGCTGGTAGAGATCGAAGTCATCGCAGTTCGAAGTAAGTAACAGGCAACGGCACAAACGGAAGTACAGGGATGTCTTTTGAGGACGTAGTGAGATATCCCGCTTCGACGTGGATCAGGATCGGGATGACGAAGCAAAGAGGCACAAGGGGGAAGGCAGTCTGCCTTCCCCCTTGTGCTCTCTGAGGCGTGTGACGACTGGCTATCCCATGGAAGGAAAGAAGTGATCTTCGAGGTGATCGACATGGGCACTGGCGGTCGCGGGCTGGTCCATGACGGACTTGAAGGCCGTTTTGAACTGGGCCATTTCGACGGGAGTTCCGACGGAGACGCGCACCATGTTCGGCCAGATGGGCCAGGTTCGACCTATCATGACGTTCTTCGCCTGCATGGCTTTGATTACGTCGCGACCGTTGCGACCGGTGTCGATCATGAAGCAATTGGAGACTGACGGGATGAATTTGTAACGGTTCGTGGTTAGCCAGGAGAAGGTGTCGATGCGGGTGTCGGCGATGATCTTCTTGCGGGTGGGCACAAGGTCGGCTTCGAGCAGGCTGACGTTGGCGGCGGCAGAGCCGGTGATGGGCATGGCGTTCTGCCCGTACGGCTGAAGCCGCGCGAGGAGGTCCGGACGGGCGAGCGCGAGACCGCAGCGAATACCTGCCATACCGTAGACCTTGGAGAAGGTGCGAAGGACGATGATGTCCTTATCCGCCGCGACGAAATCGAGGACATGCGGAGCATCGGAGAGGTGGATGTAGGCCTCATCGACTAGCAGAATGGATCCCTTAGGCTTATGCACGAGCGCCCAAGCAATATCTTCTTTTGTGGTGAGAGTGCCGGTGGGGTTATTGGGATTACAGATGTAGATGACGCCGGCTGCGGGATCGGCGGCGACCATGGCTTTGACGTCATGAGCGTAAGTGGAGGTGAGTGGAACCTTGGAGATCTTTGCGCCACTGGCAACGGCAGCCATCATGCCGGCCTCGTAGGAGGGATCTGCTGTAACGAAGCCGCGAATGGGCGAGGTGAAGGCAAGGACGGTGTAGTGCAGCGGCTCGGAGGAGCCTGCGTAGACGGAGACGTACTCTTCTTTGAGGTTGTTCTGTGAGGCGAAGGTCTTGGTGAGTTTATCGGTTTCGCCGAGCATATCGTACCGGCCACCTTGCGGGGCAATGGCGGCGATGACGTCACAGGCTGCCTTGCATGGGCCGAGCGGATTTTCATTCGCGTTGATTAGAACGGCGTCCGCCGGCATGGCTGGGCGTGCGCGACGACCGCCGTGGGGGATTGCTTTTGCCGGGTCTGCGGCCGACGACTGGAGGGCGGCGTAGGCGAAGTGGGCTTCGGTCAGGATGGGAGCGGAGGCAGCCAGCGAGGCGAGCCGGAGAAAGGATCTGCGGGAGGGCTGAGAGGCACGTACCAAAGAGGATGACATGCAATGGCTCCTATCAAGATCAGACGGGGTGAAAGAAACGGACAACTGAGACGACCAACCGGAGGACTGGAGTCATGAGGTGCGCCTACGATCAATCGATCGATCGTGTGGAGCAGATCAGGCGTTGCAAGTGGGGTGCGTGCGCTTACTGTACCGCACGATTCACGAACCAGACACAAATAAAACGGCAGATCTGTGGGCTCGTCAGCGATCGAACAGGACGCGATGCCGCTCCAGCCACCAGCATGCCTGGTAGCCGCCTTGAGGAAAGAGCGATCGGCTACACGCTACGATGTCGGTGCCGTCCATGTAGAACTCCTCGCGATTGCCCTTGAGCGGAGCGACGACCAGGCGCATGACCTCGACGTTACCGGTCGCGGTGCCGTGCGTGAGGCGGACCCTCCAGACGCCTCAGTCTACGGCGTAGCTGAGAAGAGCGAGGGCCAGAAGAGCGAAAAGAATCCGAGCGGACCACTGCTGTAGCTGTTGCCAATCTGTCACTGGAGGCAAATCCATGATGGCGTGTCCAAGAGCGTGCTCATTGTAAGACACCGCGAACACGTGTGCCTGTGCGGGCAGGGTTGCTATGCAAGGCCGGCACGGGAGAGAGTAGTGCATGGGGAAATCAAAGGGGTGGCGCAACCCGCTCACGCAGAATGCTCCGTCTAACGCCGTGAGGTTCAGGATAGTGACGAAGTATCGATCGTATTGGGGTAATAGCCTTCTTGTACTCGCCGTTGCGGCTCTTTTTGCAATCGATGGAGAACGAGCGCAGGCGCAAGGGGACGCTACAGCGGTGCAGCCTCTCGGGCTGTCGGCGTTCGGCATGGGGACGGGAACATGGACGAATGTTCTGGGCGGCCGGAACCTTGGCGTGACCGCAGGTGCGGATCTGGCGTTTCTGACATTTCGCAAGTTGCGGCCGGTGATTGAAGTTCGAGGCGACTATCCCTTCTACAACGGGCAGATCGATCGGCAGAAGAGCTTTTTAGGTGGACTGAAAGTGGAACGGCAGATCGGGTCACTGCGGCCGTACGCAAATTTTCTGATTGGGCGGGGAGAGGTTGACTTCAAGTACGGCCTGCTGTTTGGGAATCTGCTGTACCTGAAGACGGTGTCGACGGTGTACTCCCCGGGGCTGGGCGTGGAGTATGACGTGCTGCCGCAGTGGTCGGCGAAGGTGGACTTTCAATATCAGTACTGGAATACGCCGGCGGTGGCGAGCGGATCAATCCACCCGAAGGCACTCAGTGCGGGCGTAGTGTACCGGTTCGACTTCAACCACCACTACAGAGTTCGTCGCGGAGATCGTTAGAGGTTGAAGAGATCGCGCAGTCGCCTGGTCTGGGAACGGCTGACGGGGATCTCGGTTTTTTTGGGATCGTCCATGCGGAGCTGGTAGCTGGATTTGAACCAGGGGACAACCTCGCGAATGTGTTGAATGTTGACGATGAACGAGCGATGGGCGCGCCAGAAGGCATCGGGATCGAGCAGGTCCATGAGCTCCTCGAGGGTACGGCAGTTGGAAAGGCCCTCGACGGCGGGAGTGACGACTGTGATGGCACCTTCGTCAATCGATGCAAAGCAGATCTCACGCTGGTCGACGAGAAGCAGGCGACTCGCCGCGCGGACGACGATTTTGCCAGTGTGGCTGGCGGGTTGCGGCGGGGCGGGGCGCGTGCCGTGTGCCTGCTCCCCGACGAGGCGGAGGAGAGCGTCGAGCTTGGCTTCCGTCGTGGCGTCTGGAAGAAGGGAGTCGGCGACAGAGGGTGGAGCGTCGTGCTGGCGGGTAAGACGGGCCTGCGCTTTTTCGAGCGTCTGGAGAACGCGCTTCTTATCGAACGGCTTCAGGAGGTAATCGACCGCGTTGACCTCGAAGGCGCGCACGGCGTATTGGTCAAAGGCAGTCGCGAATACGACTTGCGGCATCGGAGTGTGGCGGTCGAGAAGTCTTTTCAGGACGGCAAAGCCATCCAGCCCGGGCATCTGGACATCGAGGAAGACGAGATCAGGCTGGTGCTCGCCGATGAGATCAACGGCCTCGATGCCATTGGTGCCGTGGGCTAGGATGTCGACGCCGCCAGCATCTTCAAGCAGGAACTGAAGCTCCTGCCGGCTGAGGGGTTCGTCGTCGATGATGAGAGCGGTCACGCGAGGGTCTGTCCCTAGTCACTGTACGCGCGCAGGCGTGCTGGCGAATGGTCCTGTGCGAGATCGTGGCCGCACTGGGTGCAGTAGATGTCGGTGATCTTGACGCTGCGGAAGCAGCGGCCGCAGACCGGAGCCATCTGGAACTGGCACTGTGGGCAGAAATGGAAGCTGGCGGCGATCTCTGTGCTGCAGTGGGAACAGCGCTTCTGGATTGGCTGACGCAAGAGAAAATAGACGACGGCACCGATGCCCCCGGGCATGAGAACAACGATGAGCATCCAGATGCCGGCAGACATGTTGCGGCGCCGAACGTCTCGGCTGACGTAACCGACCAGAAGCACATAGCTGGCGAAGGCTGTACCCCAGGAGTAGCCCATGAGGAGGCGCATGGGAAGCATCTCGTGCTTGTGGTGGGGCATGACTCCGTGGAAGAGATATTGCACACCGACAAAGACGAGAATCGATAGGGCAATCGACCATGTGGGGATGACGCTTAGGTCATCTTCCCGGTTATCGAGAGCATCCTGGGTGTTTGTGGAGTGGATGGAGCTGTCGTGCCCGGAGAAGAAGTTCATTACAGCGACTCACGATCGGCATGCGCACGGTGCGCCCAGGCAAGTGCCAGTATGGCGGCGGAGACGGGAAAGAACCAAAGGAAGAAGATAAAGATCTGGCTGCTGGCGTCCGGAATGCCGGTGGGGGTCAGTTCGTACTGGTCAAGCAAGGACCAGATGGCGGTGCAGAGAATAAGCAGAAAGGCGGCGCTAATCGCCATCGGGATCCAGAGACTGCGGCCGCGAGAGCGTTGCGACTTCAGGCTTTGCGCGCGCTCGCGAACGATGCGGTGAGTTCGATTGACGAGCTGGACCCGGGCTGCATCTCCTGAGACCGCGACCGAGCCGCAGAGTTCACGGGCGCGGCTCTTGGGATGGGGGATGGACGCTGGGTCGAAGGGAGTCACGCCGTCACCTCGGTGGCGCGCATGGAGCGTAGCTTGGCGAGCTCTGGTTTTACCGAAGCCAGACCACGATACAGGCGCGACTTGACCGTGGAGAGCGGTGCCTGGGTGATGGAAGCAATCTCCTCCAGGCTGAGTTCTTCGTAGAAGCGTAGAACCAGGACCTCACGGGAACGACGTTCGAGGTTTACCAGAACCTGATGAACCTCTGCACGATCTTCACTGGAGCGGAACTGGTCGAGCGGCGAGGGTTCGGTGTCGATGATCTCAAAAGGGCGTTCGTTGTCGCTGCCTTCGCTCATCTCATCGAGGCTAGCCATGGTGCGCTTGCGGGAGAGATCGATGACGAGATTACGGGCGATGGTGAAGAGCCACGTATCGAAGCGCGATTTGCCGTTAAACTGCGCGCCGCGCAGAAGGACGCGGATCCAGGTCTCCTGGAAGAGATCTTCCGAGACCTCGCGGTTGCCGGTGAGGAACAGAAGGTAGCGAAGAAGGCGATGCTGGAACTCTTCGATGAGGCGATCGAGCAGTTCGGGATCCTGTCGCTTGAGACCCTGCGCAATCACCATGGTCTCCGCCTGGGACTGGGCGACGGCTACGGCGGACGCGGTGGATATCGACATCGCTCGCATGTCTGGTAAGGACGCTCCCTTTCCGCAAAAAGTCTCTGTCTCGTGCTCCAGCTTCGATTTTAGTGGATTGATGGACGCAGTGGGGTAGTCACGGGGCGAGAGTGACCCAGCCCCCGCGATAAACTCTGACTATGGATGTTTTGTATGGATTGCACCCGATCGAGGAGGCTGTGCGAGCGAATCCACGGTCTCTTGATCATGTGCTGATCGCGCGGGAACGGAAAGACGAGCGGCTGGAGCGCCTGTCGCGTCAATGCCAGGAGGCGGGCGTTCGCGTGATGGCGGAGGCGCGGGTGCAGCTGACGCGTGTGGCTGGGACGGAGACGCACCAAGGTGCGGTGGCCATGGTGCGGGAGCGCAAGCTGCTGGCGCTTGAAGATCTGATCGGGCGGCCGAACACGACGCCTTCCACGGAGGTGGGGCACCAGTTTCTGCTGGCGCTTGATGGGGTGGAAGACCCGCACAATCTCGGCGCGTTGTTGCGGACTTGCGACGGCGCCGGCGTTAATGGCGTGGTTCTGACGGAGCGGCGATCGGCTCCCTTGTCGGCCGTCGCGGCGAAGACTTCTGCCGGTGCCGTGGAGCATGTTCGGATCGCACGTGTCACCAACCTGGTGCGCGCTCTGGAGCAGGCGAAGGAGCGGCATTTCTGGGTCATCGGGCTCGACGAGCGTGGATCGATGGACTACACAGAGTTCGATTTCCAGACGAACTGCGTTTTGGTGCTTGGCCGTGAGGGCGAAGGGATGCATGACCTGGTGAAGAAGACCTGTGATCATCTGCTGCGGATTCCGATGGCGGGACGGGTGTCTAGCCTGAATGTGTCGGTTGCGGGAGCGGTGGTGATGTATGAGGCGATGCGGCAGCGACGAGGCAAGGTTGTGGCCGCTCTGGCAGCAAAGCCGGTGAAGAAGCTGAAAGGATTAGGCAGTTGAGGCGGACATCGCTTTGCTGGACGAGCGCTCTGGTGCTCGTTTGCAGCGCGATGACGGGAGCACAGGTCCCGGCGCACGCAACGGTGCCTGCGGTTGAAGCTGGACCGGCGCACGTTGCCGTGACAGACAGCGTGGCCGCGCCCGGAAGTGCGGAGCGAGAGGCGATCACCTTCACCCGGTACGACCTTGACGTGCATGTGAGGCCGGCCGTAAGCGGGCTGAGTGCCGTAGCGCGGGTGCAGCTGCGAAATGACGGAACGGCTGCGCTGACGCGCGTTGCTCTTGATCTCTCGTCGACGCTGGAATGGGAGGCGGCCTCTGAACGGCAGGCCTCAGGCCCGCCTTTGAAGCTGCGCATCGACAAACATCAGATGGAGACGGACGTTGACCATACTGGAGCGGAGAGTGAAGCGGTTATCACGCTTTCGCACGCGTTAGCGCCGGGTGCAACGACGGAGCTGACGCTGGCTTACTCCGGGAAGATTGATCGGTCATCGGCTCGGCTGCAGAGGAGTGGCGCGCCGGCAACTGACGCAGAGAGGGCGGATTGGGATGCGATCAGCGCCGATGGCATTTTCCTGCGGGGGTTTGGCAATGTGCTGTGGTATCCGGTCAGTGCGTCGCAGGTCTTTCTGGGAGCGGGCGCGCAGCTCGCGGAGGCGGCAGGCCGCGATCGGCAGCGACAGCAAGCGGCGATTGTCCGGCTTCGGTTGCAGGTGGACTACAGCGGGAAATCGCCAGCGACAGCGTTCTTCTGCGGCAGGAGTGAATCCTTGCACGCGCTTGAAGAGGACGGTGGAGCGGATGAGACCCAGCCGGCGGGGATCGCGGTGGCGGACTTCTCTCCGGAGCGGCTGGGCTTTGGCGCGATGAGCTTGTTTGTTGCCGCATCGGCACCGCAGATGCAAGGTCGAAGTGTAGGCGTGGTGACGGATGATGCGGGAGCGGCGGAGCGGGTGGAGACCGCGGCGAAGGCGGCACAGACGGTGGTGACGGACTGGCTCGGCAGCTTACGAGAGCGGCAGCCTGTGCTTATAGACCACATGGGCCAGCCGTTTGCGCAAAGAGCCTTGCTGGTCGAATCAGCCAATGAGGCGGATAGCTCCTTTGCCATGGTGCATCTGCTGAGCCACGCATGGTTTTCTTCAGACGAAGTTTGGCTGGACGAGGGGCTCGCACAGTTTCTGCCGATCGTGGCCGTTGAGCGTGAACGCGGGCGACAGGCGGCCCTGGGACAGATAGAGGATCAACGGCCGGCGCTGGCGCTGGCGGAATCCAATGCGGATGGCGTTGGCCTGGTGACAACAAGTCGTGAAGTGTTCTATCGCAACAAGGCCGTCGCCGTTCTGTGGATGTTGCGCAGCTTGGTGGGCGATGAGGCTATGAAGACGGCCTTGGTCACCCTCCGCAGCAGACCGGTGGCGGAGCGTGGGGCCAAGCACTTCGAGGCCGCGCTCGAGGGTGCCTCGGGCAAGGACCTGGCCTGGTTCTTCAATGATTGGGTGCTGTCGGACAAGGGATTGCCGGACCTCTCTATTGTGAGTGCGGCGGCGCGGCCGAATCCGGGTCGGCAGGGAACAGGCGAGGGATACTTGGTGGCAGTCGAGATCCGAAATGATGGTGGTGCTGCAGCGGATGTGCCGGTGACCGTGCGATCCGGAGCTCTGACCGCGACGGAGCGGCTCCGGGTGCCGGCGAATGGCGTGGCCTCGACGAGGATTCTGTTCCAGGGCAAGCCGCTGCAAGTGGAGGTGAACGACGGCAGTGTGCCGGAGCTGGCGGGGAGCCGGCATGTGCGAGATCTGGAACCGTAACCTCCTACTGTCGACGGTGGCGTGCGTGCGGCGCTGGATGGCGTGCTGGCAATGAGGAGGGATGATTCGGTGTGTCCATCCAGATCTGTGGGCCACCCCATGAGCGATGTGCGGTGAGATCGAGACGGGTGGGACCAAGCAAGCGATTCTTCGGGAGCGCTTCAGACAATCCCTCGCCAAATTGCGGTGCTGCAGCAGCAAGAGCCAGCAGGCGCGGAATGGCGATCGGGCCGGCGAGATGGAGTCGGTACCCGTCGCGACCGGCAGAGCCATCGAGAACGGCCGGATCGTGACCACCGAGAGAAAGATCGACTGGCGCAAGTTCGAGGCTGGTGGAGTCTGTCCCCGGCATCGCTCGCAAAGAGGCGTCGCCAACTGTCACCGGCAGATCGCCGAGTGGGCCGCCGGTGATCGTGAGGTCCTCAAACGTAGCGTGACCCTGCCACACTCCGGGTCGCTCACCGGTATAGAGCATGGTTGCGGCCAAGAAGCCGGTGGCGCGGGTGTCGGCAGGAAGGCGTGCCGAGAGGATGTGCGCCCAGGTGGAAAGGACGGCGGCGGGGAGGTGCGGGGTACCGATCTGGATCTGGGCGGAGTGACGCAGATCCAGGAGATCGGGAAGAGCGCCGGTCAGGGCAATGGCCGCACCTTTGCTGTCGGGCACGGGCCAACTGCAGCGAAGGTCTTCGAAGGAATGAAAGACATGCGTTGCAAGCGCTGTGCAGTCGAGATCGATGAAGAGCGATTGCTCGGGAACGAAGTCGGAACGGTGAAGATGGTCGATCTGCGCGCGAAGCTGCAGGCGTGCGGCAGAGAGCTGGCCGGCGAGGTGAGCGGAAAGATTCATCTGCCCGCGAATATCTGCGTCGGCGCCGGAAAAGAGCCGGCTGGTTGCGCCGAGCGGAGCGTCACTCCAGGTGGCGTCGGCAGTGAGCGGGACCTCTCCGAGCGCGGAGGCGCGTTCGAAGCTGGCTTCGATCTGGATCGTTCCGGTGTCAGAGACGTTCGTGTCAGTGCGAGCGGGCTTAGCGCCGATGCGCATCTTCCATTGACGCGGTTGCGGAAGCCACAGAGCGAAGTCGGCGTCGATGAGCGAGAAGGGCGTCTTTTCCTGGCCGAGCTTCAGATTGATTCGGGCGCCGGTAGCCTCGATATACGGAAAGCGCGGGGCGTCGCTGGCGCTGGCCTGCGCGGTGGGCGCTGCTTCAACGTGCGATGCCTGCAGCAGAATGCCAGCAAGGTTCCAGCGACCGTCAGGCAGGTGAACCAGGTTGACGCTTGGATCGGTAAAGGTGATACGGGAGAACTCGACGCGATGGCGCCAGAGCGAGTTAATGCGGAGGCGCGCGTTGACGGTGTTGGCGCGGATGATTGGCTCAGCACCAAAGTCGGGTGCCTCATCGATCACCAGGTTTTCGAGGGTGAAGCTGGGAAGTGGCAGAAGGTTAAGGGTGATGCGATCCAGATGAACGGGACGGCCAAGCACCTGGGCCATGCTGGTCGTAATTCGACGCTGATACCGATTGAGGCTGACGAGAGGAGGAAGGACCATGAGAAGAAAAAGGCCCAGGCAGAAGACGGCGGCAGCGATCAGACGCGGGGAGGGTCGGCGCGAGCGCGGCTGTAGCTTCGGTTCGGGACTCTCTGTGAGAACGCTTGTCGAGGAGGTCTCCTGCTGCATGGCTCTCGGTCTCCGGTGCCAGCTTAGGTTTGCAACGGAAGGTAGATGATCGCTACTTGATGACGTGGAAGGTCCGACTCCAGCGCGTCTGATCGACAATGTGCAGAAGCACGTGGCCCATAAAGGACATGCGCTCGCCGAGGCTTTGCTTCTCGATCTGATTGGCCGGCGTCCGGAACGACCAATAAACAAAGAGGGGGCGTCCGACGATATTCTCACGCGGAACGAAGCCCCAGTATCGACCATCGAGGCTCTCGGTTCGGTTATCTCCAAGCGCAAACACCTTGCCGGGAGGAACAACTAGATCGCCGCCCTGGATGTGTTGTGGGAGCTCCTCCGCCCAGAGTGCGGTGATATTGCTGTATGCCTGCCCGCCGGTCGGGAAGTCGTCACGATAAGAATCGTAGGCGTGCTGCGGATTGCCATCGTCCACCGGCTTAGCCGCGAAGGGCTCGTTCTGGGCGACGCCGTTGAGGTACACGATGCCGTTATGCAGATGGATGTGGTCGCCCGGAAGACCGATGGCGCGCTTCACAAGGAAGAGGTCGGGAGTCTCTGGATTGGGCTTGTAAAAGACAATAATATCGCCGCGCTGAACGTCGCGGTAGCGCAGGAACCTTGCCCATCGCGAAGGTGGAGCGAGGGTGATGCGATCAACCAGGACGTGGTCGCCGATCAGCAACGTTTTCACCATGGAAGCGGAGGGGATTTCGAAGTTCTGGAAGACGAACGTCATGACGAACAGACCGACGGCCAGCACCGTGCAGATGGAGGCAAGGGACTCCAAGGGAGTTTCCGCATGCTCGTCCTTGGTCGGAGAAGCGGCATCGGCAATGCTGGCAGGTGTTTTAGGTTCATGGGGTTCGGAAAGCGTGGTCATGGTGGCTCCGGATGTCAGTGTATCGTTCCCCGCGCGCAAGAGCTCAGCGAACGATGTGCAACGCACGATGCCAGCGGGCGAGGCTGCGGAGATTGGCAAGAACTCCTGGCTGGCCTGCGGAGCGGTCCGCGCGGCTATCGCGATCGTCAGAGTCCACGTCCCGCAAAGAAAGGTAAACCAGCAGTGGTTTGCCGATGATGGTTCCGGCCGGAACCAGGCCCCAATAGCGGCTGTCTTCACTGTTATTGCGATTGTCCCCCAGGACGAAGAAGTTGTTGGGCGGAATGCGCAGCTCGCCGTGATCTTCCAAGTGACGAAGCTGCATCCACCATTGCGCATCGACCTCCGGGTCGGTGGCGGTAAGACGAGGAAAGTTATCGCGAAAGCTGTCGGGCAGCGAAGGCCGGTAGACGGCGTACGGCTCCTGGAGGCTCTTGCCGTTGATGAACACCTGATCGTTATGCATGCGAAGACGTTCGCCCGGCAGGCCGACGACCCGCTTGACGAGGTGAAGGGAGGGATTGGCAGGGAAGTGGAAGACGATGACGTCGCCGCGGTGGATCTTGCCGGGCGCGAGTGGCGTGAGGTCACGGTCCGCAGTTTGTTTATCTACCAGAAGAAAGTCTCCAACCAGCAGCGTGGGCACCATGGAGGCCGAGGGGATGCGGAAGGGCTGCACAGTAAAGGTGATGATGAAGATGGCCACAACAATAATGGAGAGCAGGGCCTGCCCCGCTAGCAGAAGCGTGTTCTCTCCAGCCACGATCTCTGAAGGGACGAGGGTGGGCTGGGGCTTTCCGGCGTGAGTTGCAGAGTCCACGCTCATACAGCCTCTGAAGAGGTATGCGCAGGAGGCAAGAAAGGAAGCGCGGGGTGCTTAAGCTGGAGAAGCGCAAGGCGAGCTGCTTCCTGCTGCGCGCGCTTTTTGGTCGGGCCTTCCGATTCGGCGAGAGGAGTCGCGACGCCGTCAGCTGCATGGATTTCTACGGCAACGCGGAAGAGGCGCTTGTGGTCTGGACCGCTCTCCGCGGTGAGCACGTATCGCGGCTGTCCCAGGCCGGTCGCCTGTAGTTGCTCTTGCAGAGCGGATTTGTAGTCGCCGATCGATCCACCCTGCAGGAGCGCCTGCCGCAGCTCCGGAAGAGCAGGCGAGACGATCTCGCGATTGATGAAGGTGGCTGCAACGGCGAGGCCACCATCCAGATAGAGCGCGGCGATCACAGCTTCGATGGCATCGGCGAGCAGACCGGGCTTGCGTCGACCGCCGCTGCGGTCTTCCCCGCGACCAAGCCTGAGGTATGCCCCAAGATTGAGCCGGATGGCAACGGCCGCAAGATGCTTGCTGCTGACAACCGAGGCACGAAGGCGGGTCAGATCGCCTTCACGCGCGGCGGGAAAGTTGCGGAAGAGAGTTTCGGCCACAGCCAGGCTGAGAACGGCATCACCGAGAAACTCCAGCTGTTCGTTGTCGGGAGCGTCCCCGGCGGTGCGTCCGTCTCGCAGCGAGGGCTCTTCATGGACGAGAGAACTATGCGTCAGAGCGATTTCGAGCAGCTTCGTGTCGCGGAAGCTATGGCCAGTTTCGAACTCCGCTCGTGAGGCACACGCCGCTGAAGGGGCCTTACGCGTGGACTCGGTGGCTGGTCTGGTGCGGGTCACTCTATTGAGCTCCAAAAGGCTGCGGAGAGACTTGGTCCGAGCATGATCGTCGTCCTTGTGTGCTTGGACACAGTTACAACCTTCCATTGGGGGAATACGCATCCTTCTCGGCCTTGCCACTCGGATCGAGTGTCTTGTCATCGTCTTCCCGTGCCTGCTTTGGCAACGCAAAAGGGGTCTTGAGGCCGGTGCTGGCGGCAACACGGGTGTCGGCCTGTGCGCCCGGAACGGAAAGGGCTGCCTGGTACTCCTGCATGGCTTTCTTGCGGTCTGGCTGGACGTCGTAGAGACGGCCGAGATAGATGTGCGACCAAGCGACCGTGTGGGGATTGCGTGCGCTGGCGAGGGTGGCCTGGAAGTGTGTCAGGGCTTCTTCCGGCTGGCGTTGTAGCAGAGCGATGCGGGCGAGGAGGTAGTTGGCTTCGGCGTGGTCGCCTGCGGGGTCCGACAACGCTTTGTTGGCGAGGATTTCGGCCGCTGGCGCATCGCCTTGCATCAGCTTCATCTCTGCCAGGCGGAGGCCTGTAGGCGGCGTGGCGACTCGGCGAACGACATCGTGCGACGCTTCGGGGATGAAAGCGACCTGCCTGGCCTCGCGTGCCTGCCGATCAACGTCCATGCCATAAACCATCTGGCCGATGTTGTCTTTCAGGCTGACATTGTTGTGCTCTTCTAGAACGAGTTGCTGGTAGAAGTAGTTCGTCAGAACCCAGCCATGCCGGGTCGCCAGGTCGGCAGTGTTGCGGCGAGCGGCTTCGGTCTGGCGCTCGAAGAGGTTCTTTGCGGCGTCATACTTTTCGAAGTCGACCCGTTCCCGCATGCCCGAGGGCTTGGCTGGTGGTGCCAGGCCCGTGTCCATGGTGCGGGCTTCGATGGCCTTGATCAGACACTCGGTGATGAGCGAAACGATGTCAGATTTATGAGCGAAGTCGATGGGGGCGTCCTGCACCGATTTGAGGATCGGTTGCAGGCGGTCCATCGCGGAGGCCCGCGCGTAAATCATCGGCTCAACTTCATAGTGAAGGTAGGTGTGACGGATCTGCTCCATATGAAAGGAGCCGGCGGCGGAGGGCGAGATGGTGATGATGTAGTTCGAGCCGTAGACGCGGGCGTTGACAACGGTGGGGGCAAGCATGGGTTCGAGCAGCACGAGAAAGCGACGGCCGTCGTAGCTCGACACCGGGGAACGGAGATAGATGTTGGTGTTGAGGATCATCTTCGTCAGGGGATCGTGGAGACGCTCGACGATCGCGTTGTACGCAGGGCGGCTTTCGACCCAGATGGCATGCAGATGGATGGCGTCGGCGAAGTTATGGAGCAGGGGAAGGATGTTGAGCACCTGCGTAGAGTCCGGTGGAAGCTCGGTTTCGTCCGCTGTAGGTATCAAATTCGGGGAGGTATAGAGGGCTAAAGAGACATATTGGGCGATGTTAAGGCCACTATCGGCGAGGGTGTGCTCCCTGATGTAGGTACAGAGCGCATCACGTGTCTTGCCTGCCTCGGGTGAGGCGGCGGCAGAAGCAGCCACCTGCTGCCGGACGGAAGCACGGACAGGGTCTGAGGCAGCAAGGTCGGTATCGTAGCCGCAGGTGTTGAGCGCGACGGCGAGATCGAAGAGCGGCTCGCTCGTTTCGAGGGTGACACCGGACCCGGTCGCCTCGGGCTGGGTGACCCGGATAGGAGTATCCTGGCCACCGCCACTCGAAGACGAGGACCCCTGGCTGGGATGCTGGAGCTGTTCCTGGGCCTGGCAGAAGGCGGCTTTCGGAGAGAGGCATAGCAGGAAGAGGCTTAGGCAGAGCAGAGCGGAAGCCGTCAGGGGCAGCGAGCAGGTTGTGGCAGAAGCCTCCCTAGAACTGGCCGAGGATGCGAAGGCACGGAGAATCAGGGGCACGATGAAGATTCGACGCACCCATGGAGTGTAGGAGAGCGCGTGGACTCCGTGCAAGCGGGCGATCAGGTTGGGCTGGTAAGAAGCTAGCCGCGAACGGAGATGCCGGCAAAGGCCATGAGGACGTGGCCACGGATGGGGACGCCAAAGACGCTTGCCGGCTGGAAGACGCTCGCGAGCAGGCGGTCGACGACCTGGTTGCGAACGGCGGCGTCTCGGGGGCCGGAGACGATGCGATAGTCGTAAACCTGCCCGCGGGCGTTGACCGACGCTTCGACGACGATGGTGCTGTCTTCCTCTGTGGCGACGGGCTGGATGCCGATCATGGAGTAGAGGTAATGGGGAGCGGTCATGGCACCCAGGGGCTCATCGTTCGCCATGACGGGATTGGCGGCGCTCATGGCGCCCAAGAGGAAGAGGATGCTGCCGATCAGAAGCACAGCTCCCGCCAGACCTGCGGAGACCTGCATGACGAGTGGCCGAAAGGAATTCTGCCAGCTGAGCTTCAAGCGACCTAAGCGGCTCGACCAGCTACGCTCGCTTTCATGCGAGATAGCTAGGCGGAGACGAAGGCTGAGATCGACTGGGACTTTTGTGGTTCCGAGAACGGCCAGGGTGGCCTGCAGCTTGCGCGTTAGGTCGAACTCTGTCGCACAGCTCTCGCAGGATTCCAGGTGATCCGCGATGTGCTGCATCTCAACCCCGGTCACGGCGCCATCGAGGTAGTTCGACAGGGACGAACGAACATGCGCGCACGGAGCGGGAACAGGCTGAACGGGCGTGAGAGACGATGGGTTTGTCATGCGGACCTCCTTGCGGCGATTGCCGGTTCGGAGCGGGTGGGCTTGAGGCAGGGACGAAGCAGATCGCGAAGCATGTGGCGGCCGCGGGTAAGGCGACTTTTGACGGTCCCAAGATTCACGCCCAGAACATCGGCGATCTCATCGTAGGCGAAGCCTTCGATCTCACGCAGAACGACCACGGTGCGGAAGACTTCGGGAAGTTCGTGCAGGGCCTGCTCGACGCTGGCGCGGAGTTCGCCGTGCTCGGCATGGTCGAGCGGCGTACCGTGGCCATCGGCGAGGATCATGGCGAGTGTCGGCGCATCCTCTTCGGATTCGGAGGGTGGCGTATCAAGGGTGATCTCGCGCCGTTTGTGACGGGACCACCAGCGACGCTGGTTGGAGGCCTCATGCAGGGCGATGCGGTAGAGCCAGGTTCGCAGGCTGGAGTCGCCGTGGAAGCTGCGGATCGACCGGAAGACCTTGATGAAGACCTCCTGGGTGATGTCGGAGGCGTCCGCGGGGTCATCGAGACTGCGAGCGATAAGGGAAAAGATCGGCTGATGATACTGCGCGATGAGGATGGCGAAAGCGTCCTCGGATCCGGCTTTGAGATCGGAGATGAGAGAAGCTTCTTCGGTGGAGAAGCCGATCGCACTTGCCAGATTTCCCACGATAGCGCCCGCCTGAGTCAAAGGAATGTCCTCTAAAGTACGACCAACGTGGTACGACGCGCAAACCCGAGAGTAACTTCACCGCCGACGGCCGAGTGCTCGCTCACTCTTCAAGACTTAGACACCAGGTTCTGAGCAAAGGTTCCCGAGGGACCGGGGGTGGCTGGGGCGAATCGCATTGACGAAAGAGCGTCTGTCCGCGAGAATGAGTAAGTCCTTCCCCAAGAGTGGGCCTGTGGCGCAGCTGGGAGCGCGCTTCCATGGCATGGAAGAGGTCATCGGTTCGATCCCGATCAGGTCCACCAACCTTCTCAACAAGTTAGCGGACATCCCCTCCTGAGCTTGGCAGCATCTTGGCAGCAAATCGCAAAAAATGCTTTCGAACCAGGCTTCGCCAATCTTCGTCGCTCCTCCTCCCAACCATTCCCGTCCCTTTTAAAATTGGCTTCTATCCGATTGCACAGTCATTGATTTACCGTATTCGGCATTGAGTCAGTCACAGTGACCGGACTGTTCCCGGTGCCCATCAACTCTTGATGAATTGAGTTGATCGTGGCTCGCACGCTTTCTGGCAATTCCTGCATGTACACATCCGTCGTGGTGGCTACCCGCGAGTGGCGCATCATGCCCTGTACATCCTTCACCGTCCCTTTCTTCTGGGCCAGTGTCGCTATGGTGCGGCGGATCACCTGAAACGTCAGTTTCGGCAGTTTCAGTTTCTCGGCCAGCTTGTGCAAGACGCGGTGACGATAGTTGCTTGAATCCATGAAGCCCCCGCGGCGGTTCGGAAAGATAAACGCCTCGGGTGATGGATCGTCGCTTTGCTGCCGCCACGCTGCCATTTCCGCTGCCAGGTCTGTGGCGATCGGAACTGTTGTCAGGCTTCCCCGGGTCTTCCCATAAGGGCGAAGGGCACCTTTATAAACCGTTTCGACGATCGTGATCGAAGACGTTTCAGGAGCGAAACACTTCCATCTCAATCCGAACAACTCGCTCGGCCGGAGAGCATTGGTCATATCGAGCTTGAGTAGGATCTGGTCTCGAATGCCAAGCTTTGCGAGCGCGGCCCGCAGCTGATCCCAATTGAGCGTCGTCTTATCGCTCTCACGCAAGTTGGCGGGAGTTTTGAGTAAGCGCGCAGGGTCTTTAGGAAGAAACTCCTGATCGACTGCTTCGGCAAAGATGGCTTTTATGTAGGATCGGATCTGCAACACTCTATCCTTCGAACGAGTCTTTGCAAGCTTGTTAAGGTGAAGTTGCAGCGTGAACTTGTCGATGTTCTCCAGCCGGACCTCTCTGAATTCGTCGACGATGTCTGCCTCGATGAGATGGCGCTTCACCTTGGCAGTCTGTTCTCTCCAGTCCGCCTCTTTCAGTGGCAGATAACGGTGTGTGACAAACCACCCAAGTGTGACAGCTCCACTGATCATGGACTTGTCGCCGTTGAGGGGCTGCTTTCCCATCCTTGCGGCTCTGTTGCATTAACCGAGCGTTGTGATCTGGTGGGCTCTACGATGAGTTCATGTTCAAGCGTCGTCGTTTCCCGGTTGAGATCATCCTGCTCTGCGTTCGCTGGTACTGCAAGTACGGGATC
>JAABUZ0100002399.1_pt1 | contig 31177 bp, 33 predicted proteins | sample 5562091 | NCBI WGS metagenome assembly JAABUZ01 (sample SAMN12813069, study PRJNA571459) | rock metagenome | isolation source: Antarctica rocks | place: Antarctica: Victoria Land, Linnaeus Terrace sud | collected 2015-12-21
CCCCCCGCTCACTCGCGCCCACTGCCCAGTCCATCGCCCGTCCCCCCGCTGCGTCGCACTGTCACCTCCTGGTATTCTCGCGTCTGGTCCCCACCCAACGCCAGCGCAAAACTTTGGTGGGCACCCGTGTTCTTGCCTTCCAAATACTGTCTGTTGGTTAGTAATAGACGTCCTTGAACAGGCGCATATACGCACGATAGACGAGCGGCTCGCTCTGATGCCATAGTCGGGCCGCCCCTGCCCGGTAAAACACATCCATAGCGGTCGCAAATTCTGCGATGGTGCCGCCGAATCCCGATTTGAAGCGATACAGACCCCACATCGGATCGTTTTCGTTGAGATTATCAGGGTTGGGTATGGCGACCATGTCGTACGTCGTGATGCCTTGCGATCGTGCCCAGCGCATGACTTCCCACTGCAGGGCATAGGTCGGCATCAAATTGCGACCTTCATTTTCCGATGCCCCATCTTTATACCAGTACTTGGCGCCAAGCGTACACACGAACATACCAGCCAGTGGCGTGCTGCCATGCTTGGCCAGGAACACGTGTCCCTGGCCTGACCGAATCAAGGCGTCCCAGCCCGCCATAATGTACGAACGCGGACGCATAAAGAAGCCGTCGCGCCGGGATGTTCTCTCGAACATATCAAAGAATGTGTGCCGCGCATCCAGGCTATTGTCTTCGTGCACCGTGATCCCGTGTCGGGCCGCCAGACGGACATTGCGCCGTGTGCCTGCTTTCATGCGTGCCAAAAGTTCGTCTTCACCGGGAGTCAGGTCGATGAACATGGTCGTTTTGAACTGCATATTCCATCGGCCCCTCCGAAAGCCCAGGTTCTGCAACTGTTGCTTCACATCGTCCTGACTCTCCCGTACCTCGGGTTCGATTCGTAATGTGAAGACGCCCTGAGCTCGCAGCAGCCCTTCGAGTCCCTCGAAGACGACACGAACGTGTGCCCGGTTTTCCCAATCCAGCCAGGGACCCTTCGGACAGTAGGCGAGCGTGCCGAGTGGTGGAAATGTCCGTGCGAGGACCTGTGCGCATCCAACCGCCGCATCCCCTTGATAGAGCACTACCCGTAGGGGCTTCCAATGATGGCGTCCTTTGAACTCTCCCCATGCGTACGACTGGTAGACATGCCCTCCGCCCGGGGACGCTGCAAGTATGCGATCCCACGAGGCAGCGTCGGCCGGTCCCGGTCGCAAATGAAGGAGCGAATCAGATGTGGCGCGTCCGTCTATCATACTGATGTTCCCCGGATGGTCGTCAACAGGCCATCGCGACGTGTCTTCTCGGCGAGGCGGTACAACGGATACCAGAAAGCAGTAGGAATATCCCAACAGCCCGTCCAGACGCGATACTGCCCAAACCCGTGCTTGAATCGATACAGACCAAACTTTGCGTCATCAACGGCCCCGGGTGGAGAGGTTCCCCACATGTCGTAGGTTTTGCACCCCGCGTGCTTCGCCCTGCGCATGGCCTCCCACTGGAGAAGGTAGTTGGGCATGTGCTGGCGGTGCCTGTTTCCCGATGCGCCATAGAGATAGATGGCGTCACCGCCGTGAATGACCACGACAATCCCCGCAACATCCTCCCCCGCGACCGATGCCAGATATAACGTTGCCGCGTTGCCGAAGCGGGTCAAAAACCTCCGCAAGTAGTCACGTCCGTGGGCATGATAGGCGTCTCGTTCGACCGTCTCCTCGTGCAGGTTGAGAAACGTGTCAACGTCGCTGTCACCCGTCCCCTCTCGGATGATGACGCCCCGTCGCTGGGCAAGTCGAATGTTGTACCGCGTCTTAGACTCCATGCGTCGCAATATCTCATCTTCGGGCGGCTGCAGATCCACGAGTACCGTATGCTGTGGTTGGATGTGATGGATCGCACGGCGGGCCCCCGAGCGTCCAAACGATAAGGATAGCCGGTGCGAGTCCGTGATCGGCGGCTCGATTCTCAATTGCGGCGTCCGTACATCCCCAAATTGATGGAGCAGAGACGGAATAATGGATGCCGAGAAGATCCGACGGTTATCTCCTCCAGAACATACAAAGGGACCCTTGGGCGCGTAGCCCGTCCGAAGACCGCCAGGCCAACTCCGCCACAAGATTTGCACAGCGGCAACGGGCATTGTTTCAACACTCGGCGCACTATCATACATCAACCACCGCTCTGCAGTCACCGCGCCTTGGGCTTGAAAGTCGCCCCACTGCCACGATTGGAGAAAATGTCCGTATTCTGCAACGAGGCGCTGCCATTGCCCCTTCGCGGCTTGAGCAAATCTCAGGTGCGGGGGTGGAGAAACTATTCCACGATCCAGCGGTCGAGCTCTCGTTCGTAGGTCACAATTTCGGATGGGGAGAAGAAAAGCGCTATTTCCCGTTCTGCATCGTTCATATTGGCTGACGCATGGACGAGGTTGCGACCAGTGCTCAGAGCAAAGTCACCACGAATACTCCCGGTTGGCGAAGCCAGCGGCTTGGTCAGTCCGAGTGTTTGACGGACAGCGGCCACGGCATCTGGTCCTTGAATCACGGTGGCTACCACCGGCCCTGAAGTGATGAACGCAATCAGGCCGGGATAAAAGGGTTTGCCCTCGTGCTCTGCGTAGTGTCGACCAGCCATCTCGGGGCTGAGCCGGATCATCTTGATGGCGGTAAAACACAACCCGCGTTGCTCGAAGCGTGTCATGAGCTGGCCAATCAGCCCTCGCTGCACGGCATCGGGCTTGAGCATCATGAGTGTCTGTTCCAAGAAATCTACCCCTTTTTGCGTCGTACGTTGATCTAGGACCGCAAACTTGTAGCCACGCGCTGGAGGCCCAGCCGTATGAGGCCCATATTCGCCTGTTTTGCCGTGACGACAAGCAACACATGCTCGCCTGTGCCGAGCATGTATACGGCACCCGTATTGCCTTCGAACATACAGTTTGAAAGTCCACCGATGTCCATGTGCTCGATCGATTGGCCGATCAGTCCAAACACAGCTGCCGCCAGTGCTCCCGTCACCTCGCCTTCCGTGCCATGTCCAAACGAACTTTGGACCACGTCGCCATTGCGACGCAGCACCGCCGCCCCCTGCACCCCCTGGATACGTTGCAACTGACTGAGCGCTTCAACATTCACATCGTCCTCCTCTTCTGCTGTCGGGTCTTGCCGCGCAGCGCATCGAGTGCGTCGGCATAGGCGGCTACTGCCGCTGCGTAGTCGCCAGTGGTGAGGTATGCGTCACCTGACGCCTGCGCACGAAGTGCACGGCTGCCACCGGGATACTGTTGCAGTAGCATCAGCGCTTCTGAAGCACGTTCAGGTGATGAACGGATCGTTGATCTCAACGCGTGCAGTCCTTCGTCAGCCCGTGGTCCTGTGAGTAAAGCGGCGATGTCGGTCAGTTGGGTATCGGCTGGCGTATTGAGGGACGTATCGCGATCATGGGTCGCGTCTGGAACGCTATCCTGTTCTGTCGTGGCGCCTCGCCCGGCATCCTGCTTACCATGGGCCGTGGTCGTTGATGTCGTCAGAACTGGCGTATCCGTCACCCCGGGTCCACCAGCGCCTGGACCCGCAGCGTCGGCTGTGGATGCACCCACATCTCCGTTGTTTCCCTCGCGGTCCGCCTCCTCACCGACTCCTCTGAGCTCTCGCTCTCCATGCCATGTCGTCTCTGTTTCTGTCGCACGCATAGGAGGACCGTCATCGACTTCCTGTGTTCCCGTGAACGGCGCCACAGTCACGTCAGATTCCATAACCGCCTCGCTGGGCGTCGGTTCGAAACCTTCGATCGGTTCGAGTGCGGAGATCTCGATGGAGGAATTTGCTTCGGTGGCAGATGGGGTGTTGACCCGATTGTGTTGATCCACCGGGATCTGACCATCTTCGACGTCATTGGCGGACAACTGTACATCGTTTCCAATTTTTGGCGACGTTTCAGGCGTAAAGCGCGTCTCGTTATCCTGATAACCCCCTGCCACATCAGCATGGTCGAGGAACTCAACGGACTGTATGGTATCGGCATCGAGCGGGACGGAACCACTGGAGGTGCCTTCGTCAACCGTCGTTACGGTGGCCGAGTCTCCGTCGGCATGCGCCCATGGAGCGAGCAGCGTGAGACCACTTCGTTGACTGCCTTCGTTGGCAGCGTCGGCAGTGACCGGTTCTTCGGCACTCGCGGTATCGAGATCTAGACGGATAGGCTCCGCAACAGTGATGTCCGGGAATTCGCCATCGGTGGTCGCTGAAGGAATGTGCGGCGTGACGGTGTCCACGTTCTCGCTGCCTCTCTCATCGACCGGAGACGTTTCCTCGGCGGGAACCATCGAGAGATTTCCGAATTCGTCGTTGTGCCCAGTCCACAATTGTCCGGTCGCATGGTGAGTAGTGCCTGCCTGGTCAAGACCGATCACGTCCTCCCGCTGGCTCGTGGTGGGAGTGAACGCATCGAGATCAGCGGCATCATTGTCGAGTGTCGGTTCGTCACTTCCCGATAATGACAGATCAATTATTGAGCGCTCAGCAGACTGGAACATTTCTGCCTCGGTAGCGCGTCGTTCGTCGGCTGTAGGGAACGAATCCTCGATGTGCCGCCGCGCGTCGTCGGCAGGCAATGAAAAGTCGATGATAGCGTGCTCTCCGGAAAGGAGGTCCCCTGACAGTTCAAACTCGTCTTTCTCATCAGACACGACATTCGGGCTGGTGGGCACAAATTCATCGACGACCGGCACGACCTTCGGTAGCCGGGCCGAGGCGTCCTCAACCTCATGCTTCGGTGCGGAAGGCGCTGGTTCGGTGAATGTATCGTCCTGCCCGGCACCGGGAGATTCAAATTCTCTAATAACCTCCGACACGTCTCCCATAAAGCTCGGTGGCAACGCTTCATCGTCATCTTCATGTGCTGGGTGGGGCACGACAGGAGTCTGCGAAGGCTCCGGTGAGGGAGCGTCTGCTCGAGAAGTTTTTGTAGCGTCCAGGCGATCCGGCCAGACCTGGTCGAGATCCTTCAACAGGCTGTCGAGCATGCCCTGCTGACCGGTGGTCGGCCGTACGGTGCCAGCGCCTGCCCAGAACTCGCCGGTTTCCGCCGGGGTTGACGACGCCGGTGAGGGTCGCGGAGCAATGGATCCGGTCAAAATATCGCCCGGGAGTGGGACAGGCGCCTGTCCCACTCCCGGGCGCACGGTCGCGTCTTCCGGCACGTCCACGTCCCTTGGGACACGGGGAAGCGCGCTGTCCACCGTATACCCTTCCGACGCGAGTTCATCGAGCGCGGGTGCCGTAATGCCCCCCTCAGGATCGAGCGCCTGGACGGCCGCGAGAAAAGGTTCTGCCTGGTCTGCACGTCCCGTGCGGGTCAGCATTTCCCCGAGGATCAGGTTAGCAATGATGCAATCAGGACTGACCTCCAAAATAGATCGCGCGGTCTGTTCAGCCACGTCGAGCTTGCCGACCAGCCACGACGCACGCATGCGCGCCACCAGTAGATCAAGCCGCTGTGGTTCGAACTGGAGTAATTCCTCAATTTCCTTCTGTGCCTGTGGCAGTAGCCGATTACGCAGATGCAAATGTGCCAGACCGGCTCTGGTCGTCTGTACGACCTTCGAGAGGTGCAATTGATCATAGAGCCGGACAAGTTCCTGTCGAACTTCCATGTCCGACTGATCGAGATCGAGCGCATGCTCAAAAGCAACGATCGCTTCTCTGTGCTTTTCCTCATGTTCGTAGACCACGCCCATACCGACGTACGGGGTCGCATTGTCAGGTTCAGCCGATGCAACTGCCTCGAAGCAGGAGCGTGCCGCGTTGAATTCGTCCTGACCGAGGTTGATCTCGCCGAGGAAACGATGACCTTCGACCCAGCGCGGAAACTGGCGGAGTCCGATCAGGCACGCTGCGGCTGCCGCGTTCGTGTCTCCCGCCTCCAGGCTCGAACGAATTTGATCCCGCAGACTACTCAGTGTTGTAGGCATGCCTGCATTGCCCTTTCGTGTGAACTGCCGCACCTCGCGGGAGAAACGGCGTCCCCTCGACAGTGCTCGTTTGTTTCACGTTAGCGTACGACATTCATAGTGTCGGAGCAAGCTTCCCATCGTATTGGCCGGATGACGTGTAACCTGTACGGTACGCTGCCTGGCTCCAGGGCCCCAATGGCGGCTGAGCACGGGCGTCAGTCTGGTCGTTTCCACGGCGTGCGGACGGTGAAGAACTTCGAGAGATCATCGAGGATGTGATCGAGTTCCTGGTGATCATAGCTATCGAGTGTGAAGCCCTTCAGACGTTTCGCCGGTGTGCGTATGATCCTACGCCGGTATAACACCTCTTTATAGAGGGCTGTGCCGAAAAGCGCTTCATAATTCAACAGTGGCAGGAGCTCCTTGAAGATGTCTCGTGCCCGCCGCTCGTCACCGGTGTCGAGAGCATCCCAGAGTTGTGCGTGGACATCCGCGCTTTCGCACGCGGGCATCGTCCCACATGCTCCGCGCCGAAACTCGTCCAGAAGATATCGGCCTGCTTTTCCGCCCATAATGCCGTCGCAGTGCTCCCCGGCGAGACGCAGAACCTCCACGATCTTGAGGCCGGTGTTATTCGACTCTTCTTTGATATACCGGACATTGTCCATGCTGGTACAAAGCTCAGCGAGGAATGGCGCGCTCATTGGCGTGCCGACTGGTCCTTCGTGATCTTGTATGAATATCGGGAGACTCACGGCGTCGGAAAGTGCCTGATAGTAGCGGCGGATACCGTCTTCGCCAAGGCTGGCCCCCGGAGGCGGCATACTGATGACGGCGTCAGCGCCTGCTGCTTCCGCGTCTCGCGCCAGCGCAACCGCCTCTGGCTCACTCGGCGAAGCCACCCCGATGACCACCGGTATCTGACCGGCCGCCTCGTCAATTGCCACCCGTGCGACGAGTTTTCGCTCATCGGTGCTGAGGGTGGTGAATTCGCTGACGTTCACCGGTGTAACGATTCCATGAGATCCCGCTTCTACACAGAAGCGCATGACGCTATGGAGGCTTGCTTCGTCTATCTCCCCCTGCTCATCAAAAGGCGTGACAGGAATGGCGAAGAGCCCCCGCATGAGGCGTCCGCCCATGAGTTATGCCTCCTGTCGCTTCCCGTTACGAGACAGGGTCCGAGGGCTACAGCCTCTGCACCACGGTGGCGCAGACGTGAGTTGAGACACATCGATCGGCCCTGTGCGAGATAGCGTAACGTCTCCCACTGCGAACGGCAAACAGTGATCCCCATACCAGGGAGGACACCATACCTGCTCCGGTAAACGGTCTGCTGGTCCGCGTGTTAACGCGCGGTAAGTGTGAGTCGTGCCGTGTAGCTCTTGCCTTCGTGCGTCATATAGACATCCACGTTCACCTGACTTCCGCGCGTTACCGCAGGCAAAGAAAACGTCACGTTGGTGGCCCCCGTTGTGTCGGTCGGGCGGTCGGCGAGCCAGACTTCACTGCGCCCATTGGGGAACTGGCCGATGGCATACAGTCGGCCGTTCTCTGCTCCGCGCCCGCTTGCGTCCGTCAGTTGCCCACGGATTGTCTCGTTTCCACCCCCTGCAGGGAAGGTGAGGGTCTCTGCCCAGGCGCGGAACGTGAGCGTTCCGGCGGTAGCCCTGGGTGTACCGCCCGGTCGGGCCGTGAGAGAGGCTGATGCTGTGGTGGAAGCTGACGGGGTTGTTGTACCAGACGCCAGGCTCCCGGTGCCCATCGGGCCGGGCGGCTGAGTAGGCAGGCGCGACACAACTTCACTAGCCGGGTTTGGCCACGCTGGTGCGTCGATCACGAAAAAGGCCACTTCCTCTTTGGACGTTCCTGCCTGCTGTGCTCGCACCGTCACACGGCCCCCGGGTGCAAAACGGTCAACATCCCATGCGAGTACGAACTCGCCTTTGGCGTCTAACTGGACACCTATGCGCGTTCCCTCATTCAGGTAAATGCCGTTGGAGTAGGTGGTAAACACGTTGACATACGTCTGAGGCGTGCCTCCCACCGTAAGTTTCTGTTCCGACGCGGGCTTGACCGTTAGGTGAGCAATGCTGATGCTCAACGGCCGTTCCTTGATCGGTGGCGCTGTTGGGGACGGTAACGGGGTAGGAGGGGCAACCGATGCTACGGGCAATGCGGTCCCCACTTGAGATGCTTCGGGCCCAAGTAATACCCGATCTGCCACGTCATTCGCCGTGCAGGCGCTGAGCACGATGATGCTCAGGAAAAGGCACAGCGCCGTTGAAAGCGAAGATACACGGCTCAGGAGAAATCCCCCCTTTCTTAAACCGGGAATACCGACTACGTGTGGATGGAACGACAGACCGTCCACCTCGCAACCCAATGTCACCCCCGCAGTATCCACGGCCCTACGGGCCACCACCGAGGATGAAAAGCATGCCATCCCCGTGGAACCACGCGGGGAGTCCGCGAAGGCGGACTTTGCACTGTCAGGCGCGACTTCAGTCGCTGGCCGCGCCTGACCACCGAGGTGGCGCATTATCAACCAGCCGCTGATATTCTTATTCATGGCAGCGTCGATGCCCCGCTGGGGATGAAAAGCGCCGGTCCTCCCTCGTTATCCGGCGACGCAGGTACCAACCCCAATGACCCCGTCACCAGTGAACGCACCGACCGCAGTCGGCCGTACTTTGGTGCCGACCGCAGTCTGCACCTCCCGGTCTACCAACCGCTGGTGGTTTATTTTCAGGACAGTCCGTCGAAGGCGTCTCACTGGTGCTACACTGCGTGCAGCGGAATCGGAATCGAACGTTCTGGCAAGGCAGCCTGCGGCGACGACCATTCTTTTGTAGCATAGTCGATGAGAGGATGTGCACCTGGCATGCGTGCTGGCATTCAAACTGTCGTACAGAGCGTCCGTCAAGCTGCAGAGGTCGTTCGTTTTGGCATGGATAGTGTAAGCTACTCGATCGGCACGCGCTGGTTTATCTTCATGGTCGTCGTGTTCGTTGTCACGCTGTCGGGAGGGGTGTGGATTGTGGAATACATCACCCGGTGACTAATCAGACAGACGTCACACGCCTCTTGGACGGGTACGATGTAGGTCCCCTCACCATCGGTGTGCTTGGCAGTCATTCGGCTCTCGAGGTCGCTGCGGGTGCTCACGAGGAAGGCCTGCGCACGGTCGTTGTGTGTCAACGTGGCAGAGAAGCAACCTACACGCGGCATTTTTCTACACTGTTTGATGACGTGCTGGTGCTCGACCGGTTCGTGGATATCTGCCAGCCCGACGTCATACAGTCGCTGCGGGCCACCCGCACCATCTTCGTCCCGAATCGTTCGTTTGCCACCTATGTCGGGTACGACGACATTGAAACAAACTTCCCCATACCTCTCTTTGGCAGCCGCACTCTGTTACGTGCCGAGGAGCGGGATGCGAAGCCGAATCAGTTTGATCTCCTGCGAACGGCAGGGATACGCACTCCTCGACGTTTTGCCACTGCCAACGATATAGACCGGCTCGTTATGGTGAAACTTCCGCATGCGACCGTTCGCGTAGAACGCGGCTTTTTCACCGTGGGTTCGCCCGCCGAGTTCCACGAGACGAGTGAAAAACTCATAGCAGACGGACGCATACGTCGTGACGACCTGAGCAACGCGATTATTGAAGAGTTCGTCGTAGGCGCTCAGTTTAATCTTGACTACTTCCAGTCGCCAGTTAACGGCGACACCGAGTTTCTTGGGGCCGACCAGCGCATCGAAACGACCATCGACGGTGTGATCCACATGACGGCAGACGAACAATCGGTGCTGCGAACCGTTCCGTCATTGCTCCCCGTGGGACACCGCGGGGTCACCGTGCGTGAGTCTCTGCTCGACCAGGTATTCGACCTCGGAGAGCGTATGGCGGGGGCCGCCAGGACCTATTCCCCTCCCGGTCTCATCGGATGCTTTGCTTTGCAGGGAGTCTTTTTGGAGACGCTGGAGTTCTGCGTCTTTGATGTCAGCCTGCGGGTGCCAGGTGCGCCGATTGTGCAGACGACGTCGCCATACACGCGCTACAAACACGGTAAGGAGCTGAGTATCGGGCGGCGCATCGCCATGGAACTGGTCGCAGCACGTGAACAGGGCAAATTGTCCGCCTGCGTGACGTAAACTGGTACTGGGACGTGGTGTGAGGTGTGCCCTCCCGAAAACACGGGGCGTCAAGGGCCGCGCACGACGGGGACACGGGTGCCTGCAACTCGGCACGAAAAACAAAGAAGGAACGTATGGAAACCCAGACACGGACCGAATCACTACCTGTTATCGAGTCACGCGAGGCAACCAGGGACGGCGCGCCAAAACGGAAGAGCCAGTACGTGCGCTTCTGGTTTCTCAAGGTCGCTCCCGAAGTCCGGTGCATGGATGCCGTAACGCGGAACGCGGCACGCGATGAATTCGCGGCTATCGTGCATGAGTATGCGGATCGCATGTTTGTACAGACATACTCCACCGTGGGTATGCGAGCAGACGCCGACCTTGCACTCGTGCTGGCAACGTACCGCCTTGAGGACTTCCAGGAGATGCAAACGAGGCTTCTCTCTACACGCCTGGGGCAGCACCTCACGACTGCGCACTCGTTTCTCGCGATGACGCGTCGGTCGATCTATGTGGGCCGACAACATATGCATGAAGGTCAGGAAGGCACGCGCATGGTGATCCGGCCCGGCAGTGCCAGGTACCTGTTCGTGTATCCGTTTGTCAAGACACGAGCCTGGTACATGCTCCCAATGGCCGAGCGACAGCGCATGATGAACCAGCACATTGAGTTGGGGCACCGCTACCCAACGGTGCGCATCAACACAACCTATTCCTTCGGCCTCGACGATCAAGAATTTGTCGTTGCCTTTGATTCCGACACGCCCGAGGATTTTCTCGACCTCGTGATGAAAATGCGCGAGACGGAGGCCAGTTCGTACACCTTGCGTGATACACCTATTTTTACCTGCATTACTATGGATATTCAGGGAGCGCTGGCCGCCATGGGTGCCTGACCCCGGTGCGCCGCGGTTGGCCTCAGCGACCAAGCCAGCGAGCAACATCTTTCGCGTGATACGTGATAATGACATCGGCTCCCGCTCGCTTCATCCCGGTGATCGATTCAAGCGTGATGCGTTCTTCATCAATCCAACCCCGAGCTGCGGCCGCCTTGATCATGGCGTACTCACCGCTCACGTTATACGCCCAGAGCGGCAGATCACATCGCTCTCGGATGGCGCGGACGACGTCCAGGTAGGCGAGCGCTGGTTTGACCATGATCATATCCGCGCCTTCCTGAACATCAAGCGCCACTTCACGGATCGCCTCACGCACGTTTCCCGGATCCATTTGATAGGATCGCCGATCGCCGAATGCTGGTGCTGATTGCGCCGCCTCACGGAACGGTCCATAGAACCCGGACGCGTACTTCGCGGCGTACGATAGGATCGCGATGTCAGGGTGGCCGTGGCTATCAAGTGCTGACCGAATGTGGCCGACACGCCCATCCATCATGTCCGACGGAGCAACAATGTCCGCCCCCGCATGCGCGTGACTTACGGCCGTCTGCGCGAGGAGATCCAGTGTGGGGTCATTGTCAACGGTGTCGCCGCGGAGGACACCGCAGTGACCGTGGCTGGTGTATTCACAGAGGCAGACATCGGTGATGACGAGCATGTCGGGTACGGCGGCTTTGCATTCCTGAATTGCTCGCTGCACGACCCCGTCACCGGCATATGCTCCTGATCCCCGTTCGTCTTTGCTGTCAGGCAGGCCGAACAACAGAACACCGGGTACGCCGAGCCCATGCAGTTCTCGAATCTCGCCTGCAAGTCGATCGACCGACCAGTGGAAGTTGCCGGGCATGCTGCTAATCTCGCGTCGAGTGTCGCGATCCTCCGTGACAAAGAGTGGATAGACAAGGTCGTGAACCGTTAAGACCGTTTCGCGCACCAGGTCGCGGAGCGGAGCGCTCAGCCTGTTTCGGCGGGGGCGGATCGCGGGAAATCCACCCGGGTATGCGTACGGAGCTCTGTCATTTCCACGTCCAGACGTTAACATACCTATCTCTCTTTCAGGGCAGGCGGAACGTGCTCGCTGTCTACGGGCTGCCCGACCCCGCGTCTCAAGCCCAAGGACTGATGCTACACTACAGGAAGATGGGGATCACGCAGACTCCCTGTCTCACCCGGGAGTGTGCCACGCGTGACGACGTTCCCAGCAAACCGCGATATCGCCAGCAACCTCGGCCATGTCCAGGATTTGATCGATGCAAGCATACATCGCTCGGGACGCACGGAGGGATCTGTCACGCTTATTGCCGTGACGAAGACTCACGGAATAGATGAGATTCGCGCCGCAGCGGTGGCGGGTGTGACCCACGTTGGTGAGAATCGGGTGCAGGAAGCCGAGGAAAAGATCGGACAGTTGCAAGCATCGGGCAACCTGTCCTGGCATCTCATTGGCAACCTTCAAAAAAACAAGGTAGCAAAAGCGCTTTCCCTGTTTGACATGATTCACTCGATAGACAGTCTGGAATTGGCCCGCGTGCTGGACGATCGAAACGCCTCTCGCAAACCTATGCCGGTGTTGCTGGAAGTGAATATTATGGGAGAAGTGACCAAGCGAGGATTCACGCCGGAAGAAACGCTTGCCAGTGCGGATATCGTCGCTGCGTTGCCCCACCTCAGCCTCGAGGGGCTCATGACGATAGCCCCGCAGAGTGCCGATCCTGAGGCGTGTCGCCCATGCTTCAGGAAACTTGCACAGCTCGCTGAAAAAGCAAAGCGGGAGTTACCACATATCTCGTGGCGTCATCTCTCGATGGGAATGAGCCAGGACTTCACGGTAGCGATTGAAGAAGGCGCCACACTGGTGCGCATCGGGAGCGCCATATTTGGTCCCCGGGCATGACGGGAAGGTGATAGTTTGAGCGACCTCCGGCTGGCAAGCATTGGCGGTGGCATGATGGGCGAAGCGTTGCTCGCGGGGATGCTCCGCCACGGTGACGTGCTCGACCCACAGAACGTGATCGTATCCGAACCCGTGGCGACACGTCGGCAGCATCTCGAACACGTCCATGGCGTACGCACGACAGGACAGAATCGTGACGCCGTAGCCGAAAGCGATTGTGTCATTATCGCCGTGAAACCGCAGACGTTCGGTGAGGTAGCTCAAGATCTGCACGGGACGTTGCGGCCCGAGCAACTGGTGATCTCCATTATGGCTGGCGTCCCCTTGCGTACGGTAACAAGCCGGTTAGGACACGAGCAAGCCATCCGCGTGATGCCGAATGTGATGTGCCAGGTCGGTCAGGGAGTGCTCGTCTGGTACGCGCCGGAGGTTGTTTCGGTCGCAAGCCGGGCGCTCGCGCGACGACTCCTGGGTGCGACCGGTGCGGAATTCGAAGTGGCAACCGAACAGTATGTGGATATGGCGACCGCTGTTTCGGCCAGCAGTCCCGCTTTTGTTTTTCTCATCCTTGAGGCACTGGTTGATGCTGGCGTCCACGTCGGCTTTGCGCGCGCTCAAGCGACGACCATGGCGGTGCAAACGGTTCTTGGCGCGGCCTTGCTTATGAAAGAATCCGGTAAGCACCCGGCCGAGTTGAAAAACTCTGTCACATCACCTGCGGGCACGACAGCGGAGGGCTTGCTTGTTCTGGAGAGAACGGGAGTCCGAGCGGCCCTGATGGATGCCGTGATCGCGTCCTATAAAAAGACGGAGGCGCTCCAGAAAAGCACATGATCATTTTGTTTCGGTTCTTTGAGTACCTGCTACAGATACTAAGTTTCGCGATCATCGGCCGGGCGCTGATGTCCTGGGTGAGCCCGAACATGGATAACCCCATAGCGCGGATACTCTTCGAAGTCACGGAGCCGGTGCTTGCGCCGATGCGACAGTTTATTCCGAGAATTGGTTTGTTTGACATTACCCCGATTGTGGCCTTGTTTCTGATCCAGTTCTTACAGTCTCTCCTCCCGTCATTGTTCTTCCGATAGAAGGCCAGGAACATGGGGTATGGGTCAGGTGACCGTGCATGTGCATCCTCGCTCGCGGCATGCCACGTCTCCCGTCACGGGAAAAGATGGCGTGTTGCGTATGTCGGTGAGCGCGCCGCCCGTGGGGGCGCTGCTCATGAAGCTGTCCCACAGCTGTGCATGGAGACACTCCCCGCGCCCCGGTCAGCCATATGGATCGTCAGCGGCCTGTGGGACCGGAACAAAGTGGTAGCAGTGGATGGACTATCACCAGACCAGATGCTCGCGTTGCTCTCCGGAAACCAGTAGGAGCCGTATCATGCAATTTCGCCGAGCCACGGGCACGCTTGATGTCCTCCCAGAGGACCAACCATACCGGCAACACATCGAGCGTGCGGCGATGGAATCGGCGCGCCTCTTTGGTTTCGACCGGATTTCCACCCCGACGTTCGAGTCCACCGCGCTGTTTGTACGCGGCGTGGGCGAAGGGACCGACCTCATTGATAAAGAGATGTACTCGTTCGAGACCAAGGGTGGGGATGCGCTCACCCTGCGGCCGGAGGGCACGGCGCCTGTGATGCGTGCCTTTCTCGAACATGGCATGCAGAGCCGCAGCATGCCTGTACGCCTGTACTATGTGGTCCCCATCTACCGCCACGACCGCCCAGGAGCTGGCAGATATCGAGAACATACCCAATTCGGCGCCGAGTGCATTGGAATCGCTGATTCATCGGCAGATGCTGAGGTCGTCGCCCTTGCATGGGAGTTTTACCGCAGGTGTGGACTTGAGGGATTGGAGCTGCAGCTGTCGAACATCGGCGATGAGGTGTGTCGTCCCGCGTATGTGACCGCCCTTCGTGCCTATTATGCCAGCCGTCTTGACCTCGCATGTGCCACCTGTCGTGAGCGCTATGAACGCAACCCGATCCGTTTGCTTGACTGCAAAGTGCCCACGTGCCAGCCCATCATTGATGGCGCCCCGAAGCCGATGGACTATCTGTGTGACGCGTGCAAGGAGCATTTCGACGCACTGCAGGCCCACCTGCGATCACTGGCGATTCCGTTCCGCTTGAACCCGCGGCTCGTGCGCGGGCTTGGCTACTACACGCGAACGGTCTTCGAAGTGTACCCGCCGATTCGCGGCGCACAGAGCGCGGTCGGCGGCGGTGGGCGTTACGATCGGCTGATAGAGGAACTGGGTGGTAAGCCGACGCCAGCGGTCGGGTTTGGCATCGGTCTGGAACGGATCATCCTGAACCTGCGGGAACAGGGAATGAAGGTGGCACAGGAGCACCCGACGATCTACGTCGCGGCTGTTGGCGAACCCGCCCGGCATCACGTGCTGCCACTACTACAAGAATTACGGTCGGCCGACATCAGCGCTGTGGGAGTTATCGACCAACGCGGTCTCAAAGCTCAACTCCGACAAGCCGACTCCCTTGGTGTGACATATGCCGCCATACTCGGTGACGATGAAATCGCCACCGGCACGGTACAGCTCAAATACCTGAAGAGCGGCGAGCAACAGAACGTAGCACGGGGTGGGCCGCTGCTGGACGCGATCCTGGCGCCGAAGGTGGAAACAACCCGCTCAAGCTAACGGTATCGTCCCACATTCGCGCGTTGGGGCATTGCCTCGCGGGAGCGGGCATCTGTACGCGTGTCCCTCCAACTGCAATCCTCCACGTGATGGCCGGAGGGATTCAACTCAACGGATACATGACCAATCCCGTCAGTGCTTTCGGATAGAAAAATGTTGACTTCTGGGGCATACGGTCGTGGGCAAGAGCCACGTCACGCACCTGTTCCACGCGGGTAGGTCGCATGAGAAAGACCAGATTGGCGTCAGACGCGAGACGAGCACGTGCGGTGGTGGCGTCTCGTTCGAAATGCACATACGCTTCAGAGGCGATTTCGTGCTCCCCGATCTGCAGGAGTGGTTCGAGGATCAATCCATGCAGGATGGCCACATCGAGCGACCGCCATGGCGTCGTGGTCGGTCGTGAAAGTTCCCGTTCGACATCCACTCCTTGCTTGAGTGTCACATGAGCGGCCAGACCTTCCCGAAGACCGAGGACGCCGCACTCCATGGGGCTTTCACGACCTTGCGTCACAGGTTCCGCCGCGAGCGAGCCGAAACGGGCTGTCAACGTATCCGCGTCTTCCCATGCCACGTCGAAGATGCGTTCCAGACCTGCCAGGAACGCTGCGGGATCTAATGGATGAGGTGTTGTCACGACCCTGTGGATCGGTAAAATCATCATGCCCGGGTCGCTCGACGCGACCAGCACCATCATGACGTTGTCGTATGCCCCGTGGCGTTCGGTAGGAGCCTGTTCACGACACTCACGCTGGTAAGCAAGCGCCGTCTCATAGCGATGATGGCCATCTGCGATGAAAAGTTGTCGTTGCTCCAGCCTGCGCACGGCGGCGGCACATTCCTGCGCATCATTCACGACCCAGAAGCGATGGGTGGTAGCTGCTTCCGCCACGTCCTGATCCTCAAACCGTGCCTCAGCGGTCGCGGGCCGACTGGTCACGGCGTCGAGCCACTGCTCGTGCTCGCCGGTAGGATCGTCGAAAAAACTGAATATCGGGCTGATCTGCATGCTCGTTGCCCTGAGAAGATTGAGACGATCTGCTTTCGGTTTTGGCAGGGTGTGCTCGTGCGGCAGAATCACGTTCCGTTCCCACGGCTCAAGACCTACCGCAGCAAAGACGCTCCGACGAATATGTGGTACGCCGCTGACTGAGAAACCTTCCTCATAGACGTACAGGGCCGACGCCTCGTCTCGGATGAGCACGCCATCAGCGAGCCAGTGCTCGATACAATGGGCAGCACGCTGATAGCGGTCTCGTCCCTGCGCATCTGGCCCCTGCGGCAACCCGAGTTCGAGATGAATCACGTTGTGCAAATTTCTCTGGTGGTAGGCCTCCTGGAGCACGGGGGGGATAATGTCGTACGGCGGTGCGACAACATTTCTCAGCGACTCCCGCTCGAGGTTATAGCGAACTCCACGAAACGGGTGAATGCGCGCCATATGTTTCCCTCTTTCATGCTGTGCCGCGTTATGCTGTTGTGCCTGCTCTGCCCCCCTGCCGAAACCTCCATGTATCCTTGGGATCGCGGGCGTCCAGAGCAACCATCAGGGATGTGCCAGCAGGTTCCACCAGCGCAGCCACATGGGGCTGGTGCTATCTTTCGGAGCCGCCGCACCATCTGGATCCACAGGGGCCCTGACAAACGACGTGGCGGGAGCGCTGCCGCCCGCGGCTGCTCCGGCTACCCGCAACACATGATCGCCTGGCATCATCAACGCCAGCTGATTGCGCGCGGCGTACTGAACGTACGAGGTACTGGTGTAGTACCGTACGTCTTCTTTGAGGGAAGCATTGGTGGCTCGCAACTCACCAACATGTTCCGCGATGGAGTGCTCTCGCACTTCGAGACGATGATTTGCCACGGCGGTCGTTGAAATCAACGTGGCGAAGTAAATAGAGACAAACAGTACCACAACGATAAAGACATGGTGTGGACTGAGGAAGTACATTCGGCCCACTACACCAACTCCTCACCGCGCAACTGGCAGGATCCAAGAATACTGTACTTTGGTCCGCCAGGGAGGAGATCACTTTGGTAGAGCACCACACGATCAAGGAGGGATGGTAGCTGACGTGGTACCCGGAGAGATTCACTAGTCTGGCGCAACGCCCTGTGCTCCACCTCGCGTGCAGTCCGCGCCACTCGCGCCACCGTCACATGCGGCAGAAAAGGCCGACGATCGACCGCTATGCCACTTCGGGTTACGTGGCTCTGTGTCACCGTATGAACCTTCTGCAGCCCTGCATCACCGGCGAGGACGAGGCAGACAACACGTGCGGGGCCACGCTCTGGCAGGACAGTGACAGCGCTCACGCCCTGACGCGTCGGCGGAATTTCGGAGAGGTCGCGCTGGAGCGACGGCAACAGATAGTCCAGCCTGTCGGGCTCCACATGTCCGAGAAATGCCAGGGTGAGATGCAACGATTCCGGCGACACCAGGCGAAGCGGCACGCCCGTCGATACCGCCTGTTCCTGCACGCGACGGGCAGCAATTATGATGGTTTCAGAGAGCGGACAGGCCAGAAAGGCCCGGATGCTGTCTTTGGGCTGCCATACCGGTCCACCGATCTGTGCCGGACTCGCCACGCGTGCCTTCACGAGGCGCGCCCGAAGACCAGATCAGCCAGGCTGTCGTAGTCGCCCATCCACGCGCCTGACTCGCGAGCATATCGCAACGTTCGACGTAGGGCACGCAACTCGTGCTCATTGGTGTGCAACATCCACGAATGCACCACGAGCATACAGATGCGGCTTTCTTCTCCTGCGGTATCTATTGCTGCCCGCCAACGCCGTTCGGCCACCTCGTCACTGAAATACTCTTCTGCCCACGGCCATTCACGCCGACGGTCGGACCAGTCGCCGATCTGGATCATTTGACCCCCCGGCACCATGACGGGCCGGTCACGTCCTTCAATGCCAACCAGGCGTGGGGTCTTGCTGTCGGTGACGGTTAAGCCGCTATGAACGTACTCGATGCCTTCATCGATAGCCGCGCGCAGCGTATCTTCGTCGGCCAGTCCCTTATACGGGCAGAAAATTCCCCGAATCGTCGTGCCGGTGGCGGCTTCGATGGCGAACCGCTGGTGCCTCATATCGAGCTGCTGGGCATGCAATGTCATGCCGCGATAGGGCAACTGATGAAACATAGAGTGCCCCGCAAGACAGTGATGCTGGACAATTTCACGCACCACGTCCGGATATACCTCGGCCGTATGCCCGACCACCGCAAATGTTTGCCTGATGTCAAGTTCCTCAAGGAGATCAAGGAGCGTACACGTTGCCACCCGACACGTCCTCGGGTCCCCCGTATACTTCTGCGCCTCCACGTGCTCCACATCGACACGCAGCAGAAACGCAAAGTCGTGACCGTGATAGCTCATACGTGGCTGAAAGTTCAGAACCATGCAATCTGTCCTTGTCTGTGTGAGACGCTACAGGATCGTGTCGTCCGCATCGTCGGACGAGTCCTCGGGCTGGCGCTCTTGCACGGCGTCGGGCACAGACGGGACGGGCAGCGGAAGTGATACGGGCTGCTGGGTTGGCCAGGACTGCTTGAAGGCGAGGCACAACTGGAGGGACACGAACGCCGCCTGGAGCTTTCCCGCGTTGGCCGCTTGGTCGTGTGTGGTCAGCGTGTCGATCCAGTGTCGCATCTCGTTCCGGTAGAGAGAACCCGGTGTCACCAGGTGCTCCATCTCACCGCTTCGGTCGTAGACAGTCACGGCCATGCCGCCCCGCTCGCCACGCCGTTCAATGCGCACGCTAGCATCACTCCCGAGCAACGACATCTCCAGTGAAGGAAATTTGAAATGAGGTGACAGAAGAAAGTCAGCTGACCCCAGTCCCCCTCCGCTGAACTGAACGATGGCTTTTGCTGTGTCGAAGTAGGGGACTCCGCTGTGATCTCGATTGGCTGCCACGGCGGTGAGCGACGTGGGGGTATCGGACAGAAGCCATGAAAGTGCGTCGAGTGCGTAGAAACCCATCTCGAACTCCGGGCCAGCCGCCTTCGATGCGTCACTCTTCCAGGTTCCCAACGTGAGGTGGTGGGCGACGGTCACATGCATGCTAAACGGTTCACCTACCAGTCCGCTGTCCACGACATCCCGAGCCCGCTGATATGCCGGGTGGTAACGTATAGGCAGCGACGGCGTGACCAATGCCCGCCCTTCCATTGCCGCCCGCAGCAACAACACGCCCTCTTCCAGCGAGCTAGCAAACGGCTTTGGCAAAAACACATGGATGCCTCGACTGAGTGCTCGTATGGCATAACGGATACGGAGGTAATCCTCGGTGCAAATAATGACAGCGTCGAGACTCGCTTCATCGAAAAATCGATCGAGGTCATCGTACATCTGAACGCTAAATCGTTCTGCATAGGCTTCGGAAGTCGTCGGGTAGCCCGCCAGCCACGGGAGATGTAGCGAACCTTCTATGTAGCGAGCGCCGCGCTCAAGCGTAACAGCCGCCACCAGATTGCTATCTTCGAACTGGCTCAGCGCATCGGCGTACAGCAGTGCGTGGGAGGAGACAAGACCGAGAATTCCAATTCTCATCCCCTCTGCCACAGTCGTATGCTCCTCATTCAGATCCCGTGTACCACCGAGTCTTCGATGCGTAGCAGTACAGACGGTACCGGATACAGGGAAACCGCGTCAAGGACCGCTTGTGCCTACCTTCTTAATGTCACTCTTATGACGGTGGCGGCGATTTACGGCTATCATGACATGAGTGAAGAAGCAAATGAGGGGACAACTATGGCAGCAGTACCGAAGGCTGAAACCGTTCGCGTGGGTCGCAAGGTGATTATCGGGATGCTCGGTCTCGGCGCTGCTGGCCTGGCTCTCGGGCCGTACATCAATCCCCTGTCCTGGTTGAGCGACCTCGGTGCCAACTTTGACGGCCCAGGGAGCAACCTTGGCTTCCGCATCTACACCGTCAACGGCATTCCTAAGTTCGACCCGACATCCTGGCGATTCACTATGGATGGCATGGTAGGGAAGCCACTGAACCTTTCCTTTGATGACATACGGGCACTCCCCCAGATCGACCAGACCAGCGACTTTCACTGTGTAACTGGATGGTCAGTGAAGAATGTCACGTGGAGTGGCGTGCGGCTAAACAGCCTATTTGACCTGGCCGGTGCATCCGCGTCAGCCACGTCGTTGAACTTCTACTCGTCGGACGGCGTCTACGTCGATAGTCTCTCTGCTCAACAGTCGGCGAGTCCCACCGTCTTGCTCGCGCATAGTTTAAATGGAGAACCGCTTTCCGCGGAACAGGGCGCTCCTCTTCGCCTGGTCATACCGGAGATGTACGGCTACAAAGGGGTGAAGTGGGTCAACCGTATTGAGTTGAAAGCGAGGCTGGACAGTGGCTACTGGGAGCAACGCGGCTATCCCGCAAATGCCTTCATCACCAAATAACACGACGACATTGCCTTCGCCGTATCTCATTCCTCGTTTCACGCGCACGGAACGAGCGGTCCACTGGACCTACGCCGTCTTTTTTCTCATACTCCTGGCGACTGGGCTGGTGATGGAATTGCCGTTTCTCAGTACGCTTGTAACTGACCGGTATACGGTGCGACTGATTCATTTTATCGCCGCGGCCTTTCTCATCATCATCCCCTTTCTCGTCGCACTCCTGGGCAACTGGGGTGCCGTGCGAGAAACCGCTCACGACTTTGACCACTGGGATGAAGGCGATCGCCATTGGGCATCGGACATCTGGAATGGTCATGAGACACAACCAGGGCGGTTCAATGCGGGGCAGAAACTCAACGCGACGTTCACTGTGGGGGCATTGCTGCTGTTCGTCGTCACGGGGGCAATTATGCTCACCAATATCTATGGACGCCTTTTTCCACTCTGGTTGGTCAGTAACGCCTCGTATGTTCACGACATCCTGACATGGTTCGCGCTCTTCGCCTGGCTGGGTCACGTCTATTTGTCGGTCATCCATCCATCTACTCGCCCATCATTGCGGGGTATGCTGACGGGCAGTGTCCGTGCGGGATGGGCACGTGAACACCATCCGCTTTGGTATCAGCGACAGATCGCCACCGGACCGGACACGTCCACTGAGTCTGGGCACGTGGTGGCTCCCGTGCCAGTGGATCGGTGATATACTAACCTCGTTGGTTGGCGTTGCGCGTCAACGGGTCGTCAGTGTCCGCATTCTTCATCCGTATTGGCATGCCGACGAGCTCGTGCGGTGCATCGACCTGCCCCATCGCTACAGGTACTTCCATAAGGAGACATAGTTGGTGTTAGCAAGCATCCGGTGTCCGTCGTGCGGACAGCAGGTCCGTCTATCAACCACGGAAGGCGCTCTCGTCTGCGATGCTTGCGACCATCCGCTGACGAAATGGCGGCGCTTTAGCCAGCTTTTAGAAGATTGGTACGAATCCAAGAAATGGCGTAAGGACGTGCTCCGGCCCGATCCCTTCACGGTGCTGGAAGCCCTCTGGACGGCGAATGGAATGGGAGATCAAATTTATCAGGCGACATCGCCCAAAGACACGCCGAAATCAATCTTTTTGTACAGCGTCACACGTTCCATCGCGCGAGGCGTGGATGAGGGATGGGTAGAAGTTATTGAGCCTGCGTACCCACTCGCAAACGATCCCGTCTATCGCCTAAAATTCACAGATCCTGATCGCCTTCCTGAGGAGATCAGCAAGTTGTACCCGGATGTCAATATGGATGAGGAAATTCCAGCGGAGGCCCTTCCCGCATCAAGACGGGGCACGCCCGCACCCAGGGTGCCAGCGACCATCCAAAAGCGTCCATAAGCACGGCTCTCGTCGCGTCACGATCTAGGCATGGTATAGTTGGTGACGGGCCGGTGTACTGGTTCCCGCATGGGCATGTCGAATCTCATAGGCCGCCGTGGGTGCGGCAGGGTGAAAGGTAAGACTGGACGTATGTTCAAAATCCTCCAGTGGGTGCTCACACTGATTGGTGCTGGCACTGTTCTGAGCATCGCAGCGGCTATCGGTTACCTCCTGATCGATGATTACATGGTGCGTCGTCGCCAGGAAGAGTTAGAAGCCCAGGAAAACTCCGGCGGTTCGACCGCTCCAGCGACCGTCTAACAAGCAGGCGAAACATCTTTGATAGGGATCGATTGAGCCCGACTCGATCGCTCCCTTTTCGTTTTGCGTCATAACAGAAGCGCTGCGGCGCCATAGAGTCCGCTCGTTCCACCAAAGCACGACAGCCGTACATCCAGAGGCTCATAGGCGGCGGGGAAGACATAACGGGGCAAAGCAGCACGGAGTGGCTCCAATAACAGTGTCCCCGCCTGGGCAACCCCCCCGCCAATGACGATCCTGTCGAGATTGAGCACGTTGACCACGTTCCCCATGCCGACGGCCAGATCATCGGCCACCTCTCGCCACACCGCGAGGGCGACTGCGTCGCCCTGGGATGCTGCCGCCGCGACCGTAGCCGCCGTGAACGACGCCTCCCCGCCCCCCACGTCGCGGAGCAGCGTCGGCAAGGACGACTGTGCTACTGCCTCGCGAGCCCGTCTGGCAATTGCGGGACCCGAACAGAGTGCTTCGACGCACCCGCGGTTTCCGCAGGGGCACGGCGGCCCGTTTCGGTCGACAATAACGTGTCCAAGTTCACCGGCAACACCCGTTGCTCCATGGAAGAGCGTGCCGCCGAGGATAATGCCACCGCCCACGCCTGTACTGAGCGTGTAATAGGCCATGCAGCGGGACCCGCGCCCTACGCCAAACCGCCACTCGCCAAGTGCGCCGGCATTCGCATCGTTATCCATGCGTGCGACCACGCCAAAGTGCCCGGATACCAGGGATGCCAGTGGAACCTGATCCCAGCCCGCGACATGCAGTGATCGCAGGACGGTGCCCGTAGCTGCATCCACGGGGCCTCCGAAGCTAACGCCTGCACCATGCAACGGCCGTCCGGCGAGACCTTGCAATGCAGCATCCCCGAGTTGGAACATCGTTCGCAGCGAACCAGCCGCTCCGCCACCTACCGGCGTTGGAGCACGGACATGGGTGACGAGTGTACCTCCATCGAGATTCACGAGGCCCGCGGCGAGTTTTGTCCCGCCGAAGTCAAGCGCGAGGCAAAGACGATCTTCACTGCTCATACTGGGAGATCAACCGCCGTTGACGGGTTTCCTGCTTTTAGACTTTGTCTTGTCACGACTGTGAGCTGGACTCCTGTGCGGCGAGTACGGTAGGTTCGCTGGCGGCTTCGTGAAGCCATACGGTCATCAAGTGGCACACCGCCAAGTGCGCGTCTTCTACCTGCATCATGTTGTGGTTTGGAACGTGGATACTGAGATTGACCAGGTCCCGTAGCCTTCCACCGTCGAATCCGGTCATGCCGATCGTCGTCATACCGAGCGAGCGCGCCGTCTCGATTCCACGCAGCACATTTGCTGAGTTTCCACTCCCGCTGATGGCAAGTGCAAGGTCCCCCGCTCGCCCCAGGTTCTCTAACTGTTCGGCGAACACTCGGTCGTACGCTGTGTCGTTGGCCCACGCGGTCAGCAGCGCCACGTTATCCGTAAGCGCCATCACACGAAACCTGGGCACGTCGCGTTTCGTTATCGTTCCTTTGCTCAGGTCACAGGCAAAATGCGAGGCAGTGGCCGCACTTCCACCATTGCCAAAGGTGAAGACCGTTCGCCCTTCGTCTCTTGCTTTTGTCAACTCGGTGAGCACAGCGTGAATGTCACGTGGAGGGAGCGACCGGATCGTTATGGAAATTTCTTCCAGGTATTGTGCAATACGTTGCATTGACCTGCCTTTCATCGTACACAAACAGGGTGACGAGGCTGCACGTGTCTATACGAAGCTTGTTTCAGCAGAGACTTCCGGACTGTTTCGAACATATCTACGACCGTCGCATGGTACCACCTCAATCCAGTGTCGAGCGCTCAGGTCCGACTTGCTCCACTGCGGGATTGCGGGTACACTCGGAGAGAAGGCATGCGTAGAGCGAAACGGTCTAGCAATACATACCTACAGAGCAGAAACTTCGACAGCGGTAAGAGATGATCGACGGGACAGCAGCGTGGTTGTAGAGAGCGCTGTGCCCGGGCAGTACGTTGAAGAGGTCGTACTGGCGGATATGGGACAGCGGGATGGTCTCCCGCCGCCTTTCACCCGTATTCCTCCCAAAAAGCCGCACCGCTTTTTGGGTTGGACGTTGCCAGACGACATTGCGGTTATTTTTGACAAGGATCCCGCAGCGATAAATCTGGGAGAAGTGCTCCTCTACCAGGGCCTCCATGCGCTCCTGTTCCATCGCGTCGCACATCGCCTGTACGCGCACGGGGTGCCGATCTTGCCCCGCCTCATATCACAGATTGCCCGGATTCTCACGGCGGGCATTGAAATACACCCGGGAGCAACCATCGGCAGCCGGTTCTTCATTGACCATGGCTCCGGTATTGTGATCGGGGAGAGTGCCGAGATTGGCGATGACGTGATGCTGTACCATCAGGTGACATTAGGAGCTACAGGATGGTGGAAGGACCTCCTGGGCGGGAAAAAGAAGCGACATCCTACCATTGAAGATCGTGTGACGATCGGTTGCGGCGCGAGCATTCTCGGGCCAATCACCATAGGGCACGACAGTCGTATTGGCGCGATGGCGCTGGTGCTTGAGTCAGTCCCGCCCTACTCCACCGTCGTTGCCAGCCCCGCGCGGTTACTTCGTCGTAGTAATGGAATGATCAAAGCAACCGAACTCGATTACCAGATCTAGTGTTTCGTGGTGTCCAGGCGAAGCTGGTCGCCTACTTTCGTCCGTGTGCGGAAAATCGTTCCAACCGGCAACTCGATCACATACCGTCCTTGCCGTACTATTGGACCCACACGCCAGGGTTTAATTCCTTCCAGGACCCGGACTACTCGGTGGCTACGATCAACGTGCAGGACATCAAGCGGTATGCGCATAAAGGCCATGTGGATACTCCGGCACGGATCAAGAATCAATGCATATCCGTCTGGTAGCGATGTCTTGCCGATCAACCCCAGTCCCCGTTGAAAGAAGCCCGTCGCCTGCTCAGCAGAGATGGCAAGGGTTGTCCCCGTTGCCTCGTTATATATCGTCACGGAGCGCTCGGTATAGGACGCGTGGGCGGTGGTATCGGGAGATGCATGCGCAAGTGCAATTACAGTCCAGCGCCCACGCCACCTTTCGAGACGTATCCCACCACAGCTGGACCAAGGATCATGATGAACATGGCAGGAAAGGTGAGGAAGATCATGGGGAACAACATCTTAATGGGTGCCTGGTGTGCCTTCTCTTCAGCGCGCTGCCGCCGTTTCAGCCTCATCTGATACGACTGGATCCGCAGGACACGGGCGGTTGTCACACCCAGTTGCAGTGCTTGAACGAGGGAGGTACAGAAGGTCGTAATGTCATCCACATCGCAGCGGTCGGAAAGGGCTTTGAGCGCCTCGCGCTGCGTTTTGCCGAGTCGCATTTCCGACAGCATTGAGTTGAATTCAATGGTGAGCGGGTTGTTATATTTCTCGACCAGTTTCTGCAGTGCGCCGTCAAAACCAAGACCAGCCTCCACCATGATCGTGAGGAGATCAAGAGCGTCCGGCAATGAGTCCTGCAACGACTTCCGTCTCTTGCCCGCCTCTTGCCCCAGCCAGATGTCTGGGCCAAAGTATCCAAGTACCAGCGCAAATCCTATGGCTCCCGCGCCTTTGAGCAGATTCGTATGCAAGAGAAACGTCATAGCAAAGGCGATCATGACGAAGAGAATTGCGAAGAGTCCCTTCATTCCGAGGAGATCCGAAACTTGCATCTCGCCGGCCTTGCCCGCAACCACCAGCTTCTGTTGCATCTTAGCAATAGTTGCTTCAGGCGTGCGTGACCGAACCATGCTCGACAGCGCGGCAGCTAACGGTTTCACGACACGCTCGCTAAAGGGCGCCTGAAGTTCAATTTCGGTCAGATTTCGCGCCTTTGGCGCATACGCTTGCATCCTGCTCTTGACCAGATCGCTATCCTTTGGTTGCACGAGATAGGCAACCAGGCATCCCACGGAGGCCATGGTGGATAGGCTGGCAAGAATCGTGAGCACGACCGGTAGGGACATATGCGCCTCCTTCAGACCTTGATGTTCGTGATCTTTTTCATCACGAAAAAGCCCGATGTGATGCCCGCGGCCGAACATGTGAGCGCTATCCAACCGCACACCGTGTTGAACATCACCCCAAAATACACGGGATTGATCATGAAGAGTACGCATCCGAGCAAAATTGGGAGGGCTGAAATGACGTAGCCGGAAATCGTCTGTTGAGCTGTCAAGACTTTGACTTCGCCAAACAGCTTGATTCGATCTCGAATCGTGTCAGCGATAGCGTCAAGTACTTCAGCCAGATTGCCTCCGACTTCTCGATTGATATTAATGGCCGTGACCATTAAGTCCAGGTCTTCCGATGGCACGCGGTCCATCATATTCTGCATGGCTTCCTGTGGCGGTAATCCAAGACCGACCTCGCGATTGACGCGCTGGAATTCATCGGAGATCGGTGGTCGGCCATCTCTGGAAAGAAGGTCCATGGCCTGCGCGAGGCTATATCCGGACCGCATAGAGTTCGCCAGGAGCGTTATGGCATCGGGCAACTGAGCATTAAACATAGTGACGCGTTTTCGACGCTTGTACCCGAGCCAGAAGCGAGGCGCAAAATATCCAAGGATGCCCAAGACAATGGCGCCAATTGGCGACCGAACAATCAGAAACCCCAGGACCGCCATCCCCAGCACGCACACGAGATTAAGCGTGACAAATTCGCTCGCCGTCATGTGTATATCGGCACGAGCGAGATCACGTGCTAGCTTTGCACCGGACTTCCCGCTGGCCAGTCTGTTGCCCACCTGCTTTGCAAGAGCAGATCCGCCCTGCCCACGGCCGCGGCCCCGGCCACCGCGTGCCGACTGTGGGGCAGTCACAGCTACGGAACCGCCGTACCGGCGGATCCGTTCCTCGACGCTAGGTGCGGCTGTTATGGTGCTGTAGATGCCGAAGAAAAAGAGAAATATGCCAAGTGCCGCGAATGTCGCGATAATCGGCGGTACAAACGGCGCGTCCATTTAGCGATAGCCACCGAGTGTGGGTCCGGTATAGCCAAAGATCGAAGCAGGCAGGTGAATTCCGCGCTCCTCGAAACGCTCGATGAACTTCGGGCGAATTCCCGTGGGTTCGAGGCGACCTAACACCTTGCCGTTGCTGTCGACTCCACTCTGCTGGTAGAGAAAAATGTCCTGAAGGGTAATGGTGTCTCCCTCCATCCCCTGAACTTCCGTGATGTGTGTGACCCGTCGGCTGCCATCTTTCAAACGTGACTGCTGAATAATTACATCAACGGCGCCAGCAATTTGGTCACGGATTGCTTTCACAGGGAGGTCCACGCCACCCATCAGAACCATCGTCTCCAGACGACTGATTGCTTCGCGAGGATTGTTGGCGTGGCACGTCGTCATCGAGCCGTCGTGACCGGTATTCATCGCCTGCAGCATATCCAACGCCTCACCGCGTCGGCACTCTCCGACGACGATGCGGTCTGGCCGCATACGCAGGCAGCACACAACGAGGTCTTGAATACTTACCTCACCTTTGCCCTCGATGTTCGCCTTTCGGGTTTCAAGACGTACGACATGTGGCTGACCGAGCTGTAACTCGGCAGAGTCCTCAACTGTGATGATGCGCTCATCTACCGGGATAAAGCTCGACAGTACGTTGAGGAGGGTCGTCTTGCCGGAGCCTGTACCGCCGGAAATAACGATGTTGAGCGCCGAATGGACACAGGCGTTCAGGAAATCGGCCATGTCCTGGCTTACCGACCCGTACTTAATAAGGTCGTCGATCGTCAGCTTATTCTTCGAAAACTTTCGAATCGTAATGGTGGGACCATCTAGGGCCAGCGGCGGGATGATGGCGTGGACGCAGGAGCCATCGGGCAAACGGGCATCGACGTACGGCTGACTCTCGTCACAACGGCGGCCAATGGGGGAGACAATCCGATCAATGACACGCATCACGTGCTCGTTGCTTTGAAAACGGACGCCCGTGAGTTCGAGTTTCCCTTTCCGTTCGATCCAGACCATCTTCGGACCGTTGACCATCACCTCGCTGATCGTTTCGTCCTTGAGCAATGGTTCAATCGGCCCATAACCCAGAATCTCAGCCGCGATCATTTCGAACAGGCGCTGCCGCTCAGAGCGGGGCAGCACAATCCCTTCCTGTTCCAGAATGGAGTTGAAAAGATCTTCGATCACGCGCCGCACGGCGTCCGCCTGCGACAGATCGAGCTTGGGATCCAGTTCTGAGATCAACTTGTTTTGTACACGCTGTTTAAGGCCATCGAACTCCACCTGTGCTGCCTGGCCGGGCTGCTGCTGCCCACGTGCTGTGAGGCCGGAAAGTGTCGATGACGTACCGCCGGACTCCCCGGGAGCCGCGCTCGCCGCGCCGGACGGGCCACGAGTGCCCCCGAGACGGCTTGGAGCGGCCGGTGCCGCGGGGGCCACTGTCCCTGATTTTGTCGCACCGTTCGGTGGCGGAACTGCGCCATTGCCGGATGGATTAATGCGTCCAATAAGGCCCACCGGATACCTCCTGGCTTTTGCGTCCTGGTTCGTCAGTCAATGGAGCGACACGCATGGGATTGGCACGTCTGGTAACGTAAGCATTACCATGCTGCGGAATCGCTCTCTCCATAGTAACAGCAGCTACGGATGTGTGCCGCAAAGAGCCCCATTTTTCCTACGAACGCTTACCAAACCGCAATGCTGCAAACAAACCACCGGTCTTGGCAGTGGGTTTGGTCGATTCGACTGGTTGCTCGCGACCATCGACCATGCCCATTCCCGTGAGCTTTTCTGCAATAAGCTGTATGCTCTTCGCGACAGGCGCCTCTTTGCTGTTGACCACATATGGCACGCCTTGATTGATGGACAACGTGACGAGCACGCCATTGCCCGCGACGTGATAATCAACTGCATGCTTGACGCTCTGTTCCACATCCTCCGGCTTGATCGACTGATTTCGGTCGAAGCGGTTGACCACCAATGCAACTTTTTCCTTCGGATATTTGAGCGCCTCAGCGACGTCGAGGAACAGACGTACGTTCTTAATGACTGGCATCTCAAGGGTCATAATCAGCAGAATTTTGTCTGCGGTGTCAAGGACCGCGAGGATGGTGTCACCGAACGAAGGATACGTATCAACAACAATATAGTCGAACATCGTAATGAGCGTCTCCAGAACGCGCTTCATGACGTCCGCTGTGACCTGCTCGGACAACTCTGGTTTTGGTGGAGCAAGCAGAACTGAAACGCCCGAACTGTGCTGCACCATCGTTCCGTTGATGACCTGCGGATCAAGCTGATCCGCCAGACGCACCAAATCGTAAATATTTTTCGAATCGGGGAGATTTAACAGGACGCCTACATCGCCAAACAGGAGGCTTGCATCTACCAGAGCCACTTTTGCGTTTGTCAATTGCTTCACCGCAATGGCGAGGTTCACAGCAATGCTCGTGCATCCAACTCCACCTTTTGGACTATACACCGCGAAGACTTTCGCGTTATGCTGCTCAGACGAAGTATCCGCATGGAACTCTTCCACGACGTCTGGAACCACAACACGCCCCCTTGGACGTGTCGCTTCAATTGCGTGTACCTGGCGAATGACCGTGGTAAGGTCATCAGACGTGAACGGTTTGATCAGGAAGTTCCGTGCCCCCGCCAGCATGGATCTTCGCAGATAGTCGGGCTCTCCCTGAATTGACATCATCACGACCGCTGTTCCCGGTGCTTCGCGGGAAATCTGCTCGGTGGCGGTAATTCCGTCGATGTCGGGAAGGTTAATATCCATCAGTACGATATCGGGAGCATGTTCGAGCGTCACGGCAACGCCGGCAGTTCCCGTCGCTGCTTCACCAATGACTTCAATATCGTCCTCGAATCCGAGGAGAAGGGATAGACTTCTACGTTGTTCGGTGTTGTCATCAACGATGACGACACGGATCTTAGCTGGATCTGGCACGCCATACCTCCTTTCACACTGCGTCGTTACCGCACTGAACTACGGTGCTTTCGGAACTGGCGTTGTTGCTCCAACAGTCGGCGTACTGGCCGTACTGACCGTGGGCGCTGGAACCGGCGTCAGTGCGATGGCGGTGGGTGGGGGAGTCAGCGATGGCTTCAGGTTGAACTTCCCTTCAACGTAGTCGCGGGTTACTGGCACGGTCTGTGTGTCGATCTTCGGATCGTCGTAACGACGGAGCACGATGTCTATTAAGAATCCTGCGTCCTTCATGTGCTTCACTTCAAGTGCCTGCTGGTGTGAAAGCAAGAACGTGACGGTCGGCGCGCTCCCGCTCGGCGCCGGTGGCGCGTTACCGCCCGCCGGGGGAGCGGATGCCGTGCTGCGCTGCCCTACAGCCAGCACCCTCACGCGCTGCAGCGTTGTCTGCGTGATGAGTGGTATGCTTCCAAGTGATGTGGGAGCGGTAGGTGATGCTCCTGCGGTTGCTGGTTGTGGCTGGGTGGGGGTGCCGGCGCCCACAGGACCTGGAGTCGCTGCGCCGACCAGGGGCGCAGATACGACGATA
>JAABUZ0100002400.1_pt1 | contig 31176 bp, 25 predicted proteins | sample 5562091 | NCBI WGS metagenome assembly JAABUZ01 (sample SAMN12813069, study PRJNA571459) | rock metagenome | isolation source: Antarctica rocks | place: Antarctica: Victoria Land, Linnaeus Terrace sud | collected 2015-12-21
GTCCACGACGATGCGGCCACCCTGTATCATGCGGCAGCCGAAGAGCGTCTTGGCAACCTCCGTGCGCCCGGCGCCAATCAGGCCAGCAAGGCCCACGACCTCCCCGCGCCGCACCACGAAGCTCACGTCATGGAGCCAGGAGGTCGAAAGATTCTCGACACGCAGCGCCACCTCCGCGCGGGCGTGGGACTGATGGTCGAAGATGGCGCTTGGCGCTCGTCCGACCATCAGGCGCATGATGTCCTCCTGACTAACGCCCTCGCTGGGACGGACCGTGACGAGGTGTCCGTCGCGCAGGACGGCGACGCGATCGGCCAGTTCCAGAATCTCACGGATACGATGCGAGACATAGATGATGGCGATGCCCTGGCCGCGCAGCCGGCGCACGGCGGCAAAGAGGCTGTTTACCTCCTCGTCCGTGAGCGACGAGGTGGGCTCGTCCAGCGCCAGCACGCGGGCGCCGGATTTGAGGGCCTTGAGGATCTCGACAAGCTGGCGTTGGGCGGGGCCGAGGGTCTCGGCCAGCGCCAGCGGGTCAAGCGCATTCTCCAGGCCGAAGTCGGCCAGCAGGGCGCGCGTCTGTCGCTTGAGCACGCCCCGATCCACGAAGCGCCCGAGGCGACGGGGCAGCTCGCCGAGGTAGATATTCTCAGCGACGCTGATCCCCGGAGCGATCTCGGGTTCCTGGTAGATGACGCGCACGCCCGCGCGCTGCGCATCCCGCGGCGAACTGAAGGCAAGGAGCTGGCCCGCGTGGTACAGCGCGCCGCTGTCAGGTCGGTGGTCGCCGCTCAGGATGCGCAGCAGCGTGGACTTCCCGGCCCCGTTCTCCCCGACCAGCGCCAGCACCTCACCCGCGCGCACCTCTAGGCTCACGTCGGAGAGCGCCCGTACGCTGGGGAAGGCCTTGGTGATGGAGCGGAGCTCCAACGCCGGGGGGGATACGGGCGAGGCGCTGGTGTTGGTGGTCATCATTGACAGGTGGTGACCTTGCGATAGGTTTGCTGCGTCAGGATGGTGGGCGAGAGCGCGGTTTGCAGTGGGAGCGCCGCATGGTGGACGACATGGTTGTACAGCAGGTCGACCGCCTTGGCGCCCTCGTTGGCGGGGTTGCTGAAGACCATCTCCCGGAGGCCGCTTGGCTTGCCCGCGTTCCACTCGCCGCAGAAGAGGAGGCCGCCTTCGGCGACGCCGATGACGTGGCTGGCGTCGATGCCCTTGTTGTGCATGGCGCGCCAGGCGCCGATCACCCCGTCATCGTTGCAGGACCAGATAAGCCACTTGGTGATAGTCGCATGCGCGGTGATCGCCGCGGGCATCACGTTGAGCGCCCCATTGAGCGTGCCGTCGTAGGTGATGTGGAAGATGTTGCCCTTGTTGAAGCCGGGCAGCGCCTTGAGGAAAGCGGCCTCCGTGTTGTCCGTGCGCTGGTTGCAGACGCTCAGGGTGGGCAACACCACTGCAGCCACGCCGACGTTCGCGTCCTTGTTCCACCCGAGACTCTTGTACAGCCGAGCTTCCTCGCGGCCGGCGATTTGGCCGATCTGCGCCCAGGGAGCACCAACCCAGGGGACCTGCTGGTGGCGGGAGTCATAGATGAAGTCGTCGATGGACATGAGCGGGACGTGGGCGGCGCTGGCCTTGCTGACCAGTGACGGGCCAATAGCACCGGAGGGCGGGACCGTCAGGATGCCGTCAACCCCCTCGCCGAGGATCGTCCCGAAGGCGTTGAGGGCTTGGTTGCTGTCCAGGGAGACATCCTGGCGGATCAGGGTGACGCCGAGCTTGCGCGCCTCGCCGGCCGCACCCCTGCCCTCGGACACGAACCACGGGTCGGTACCCATTTTGGTAATGAGGCCGAATTTGAGCGTCTTGGCGCCTGCGGGGTGTGCGCTCAAGATTCCACTCTGGATGCCCCTTGACACCACGAGGAGTGTGGCCATCACCGCGATGATGGCCCGGAAACGCAAAGACCACGCCTTTATGCCGTGCATGATTTTCCCCTCCAATCAAAACCGTCGAAACACGCGACTGTTTACTGCATCATTGCGCCGGAGGTAACAAGCTCTATACGTTTCTACTGTCGACCGTCCTCTTCTTTCCTCGGCTTTCCCTCCTCTATAGGCTCACCCACGACGACCGCCAGCAGCGGACTAGGCTGATGATACTATGATATTATCTATTATGCAAGCTGTCCGTTGTATCATATGTATGGAGAGCATAGCCCCTACCAGCGTCGAGGAGCGTACGTCATTACATGGGCAATCATTCACGACCGTCTCTTACGAAGCATGGCCTGCACGATCAGGTCGTTCACCTGCTTGCCCTGCGCATCCTACGCCAGGAGTTGGCCTCCGGCGACATCCTGCCCAACGAATTGGACCTGTGCGCAGAGCTCGGTGTGAGCCGCACCGTGCTGCGCGAGGCGATCAAAGTCCTCGCCTCCAAGGGTTTCGTGCAGACCCGCACCAAAGTGGGCACGCGCGTGCAGCCGCGCTCCTCCTGGCGGACGCTCGACCCCGATGTGCTGGCCTGGCAGTATGAGGACGCCGAGCACGACAACCACCTGCTGCGCAATCTCCTTGACGTGCGCCGCGCCATCGAGCCGACCTGCGCGGAGTTGGCTGCCCTTCGCGCCCACGAGAAGGAGATCGCCGCCATCGCCGCCGCCTATCGGCGGATGGAGCAGACGCTCGCCCATACGCGGGAGTTTATCCAGGCGGATATGGAGTTTCATGACGCCATCATCGCCGCCTGCCGAAACGAACTGCTTGATCAGCTCTCCCTGACTATCGACGCGGCTCTGCGTGCGACGCGCCGCATCACCACGCAGCTACCCGGCTCCTCCATGACGTCGCTGCCCCTGCACCGCGCCGTTCTCGATGCGATCCAGGCGCGCGACCCCGGCGCGGCGCACATGCGCATGCGGGAACTGGTCGACAGCGCGGCCGATGATATCGCGCGTGTGGCGAACGCCGCCGAGCATAAGACGGCCTAGCCCCTCGCTCACGCGTTACGGCCTACTCCACGTTGCCACGATGTCGGGAAACGGCATCCTGCCGACTCGACGCCTTGACACCGTATCGCTCACTCCCTCGCCCATAGCTTGTGCTCTGCCGCTATTCATACTATGATATACCCATTCGGCAGGTGTTATGACTGGAGGTGACGGATGACCACCGCGTCTGCGGTACAGACCAAGGCCCGTACCGCGCGGGATGTGTTGCGGCGGGTCGCTTCGCGCACCCTCGCGTACGACTTTACCGTCTGGTTCTGGGGTGACGCCATTACCATGGACGGCCTGCTCGAGGCCGCGGAGTTGCTCGGCGACGACATGGCGCGCGCGCATTGTCTCCGTTTCTACCGCCGCTGGGCGCGGCGGTCGCCGGACTGGCGCGATCATCTCACCCCTGGTGTGGCCCTGCTACGCCTGGCCGAGGACAGCGGCGACGAGGCGCTGCTCGCGGCGGCCAGGCGCCTGGCGTCGTGGTTGCTGGAGGAGACACCGCGGGCGTCGGAGAGCGGCGCGCCGCTCTACCGACCCGACCTGCCGCCGTACCGTCACACGGTGTGGGTCGATTCCATCTACCATGTGCCCCCCTTCCTGTGCCGGCTGGCGCGCGTGACCGGCGACGCCGCCTACTACGACGCGGCGCTCGACGTATGGGAGAGCCATGCGCAGGTCCTCGCGGACGCGCGCGGCCCGTTCCTGGCGCATTCCTACGATACGGGCGCGCGCGTCCTACATGGCTACGGCTGGGGGCGCGGCAACGGTTGGGCGCTCTACGGCATGGTCGATACGCTGGAGTTCTTGCCCGACGATCACCCACGTCGGGCCGCGGCGCTGGCATCCTTCCGCAGGTTCAGCACGGAGATCCTGGCGGTGCAGGACGCGAGCGGCTTCTGGCGCACGCTGCTGCATGACCGCGAGGCCTACCTGGAGTCGTCCACCGCGACGTTCTTCGGCGGGGCGTTCACCCGTGCCGTCCGCCTGGGCCTGCTGGACGACGCCTACGCTGTAGCCGCCGAGCTCGCCTGGCAGGCCACGCTCAGCCGCGTCGACGACGGTGGCGCCTTCTACGGCGTCTCGGCGGTCACGCATGCGGGGACGTTGCTGGAGGACGAGGTGAGCATGTACAAGACCTTGCCCACCGAGGTGAATGTGTGGGGGCAGGGCTCGGCGCTGCGGTTCGCGGCCGAGCGGATCAGATCCGGCCTGAGTTAAGGACGAGAGAGGACGTACATATGACAGAGGACGGAGCGTTGGCGGGGCTGCGCGTGCTTGACGCGACCCAGATGCTGGCCGGCCCGCTCTGCGCGATGCGCCTGGGTGACCTGGGGGCGGACGTGCTCAAGATCGAGCCGCCCGGCGTCGGCGAGTGGACGCGTACCCACGGCTTCGCCAACGCGGAAATCGCGGGCGAAACGACGGCGTTCCTGGGGCTCAACCGCAACAAACGCAGCGTCGCCCTCAATCTCAAGCAACCGGAGGGGCTGGAGGCGTTCTACGACCTGGTGCGGGTGAGCGACATCTTCATCCAGAACTATCGCGTGGGCACGGCGGAGCGACTGGGCGTGGGCTACGACCGGTTGTGCGCGGTGAATCCGCGTCTGGTCTACTGTTCGATCTCGGGGTACGGCGAGCGCGGCCCCTACGCCGGGCGCCCCGGCCAGGACCTGGTGGTCCAGGGCTACAGCGGCTCGATGTGGTCCGTGGGCAGCAAGCAGTCTCCTCCTCTCCCCGGCGCGCTGTGGGCGATCGACGCAATGACGGCCTATCAGTCGGGCATCGGCATTCTGGCGGCACTGTGGGCGCGTGAGCGCACGGGGGCGGGTCAGAAGGTCGCGGTGAACATGCTCAGTGTGGTGATGGACTGCCAGGCGCAGGAGTTGACCACTCACCTCAACCTCGGCATCGTCCCAGAGCGCACGGACGCGCCGTTTGCCCACGCCTGGGTGACGGCACCCTACGGTGCGTATCGCACGCGGGACGGGTGGCTCGTACTCGGTCAATCCCCCCTCCATGTCCTCGGCGAGGCGCTGGAGAGCGACCGGTTGCGCGAGATGACGGCGTGGTCGGACGGCATCGACCACCGCGACGAGGTGTACGAGATCGTCAGCACGATCATACCGCGGAAGACCACGGCCGATTGGTTGGAGATTTTCGATCGGCACAAGCTCTGGGGCGGGCCGGTTTACGACTACCACGACCTGGTGAACGACCCGCATGTGGTCGAGACGGAGATGGTGACATCGGTCGAGCATCCGACCATCGGGACGCTGCGCCTGCCCAACGTCCCGCTCCACCTCTCCGCGACACCGGCGGCGATCACGCTGCCCCCGCCGTTGCTGGGCGAGCACACCGCCTCGGTGCTACGGGAACTGCTGGGTTATGACGACGAACGCCTGGCCGCGCTGCGCGCGGCCGGCGCCATGTAGGGGGCCCGACGATGACCACGACCATCCCATCGACGCCGCCGCCGACGGAGGATTTGCTCTTCACGCAGGACGACGCCGTCGCGACGATCACACTGAATCGCCCCCACAAGCTCAACACCATGACGCCTGAAATGGGACGCATGCTGCTGTCCCTCGTCGATCACATCAACGCGGATGACGGTATCCGCGTCGTCATCGTGACGGGGGCCGGCGAGCGGGCCTTCTCGGCGGGTAGCGACGTGAAGGTTCTGGACGACTACGGCACCAATTGGCAGTTGCGCAACCGGACGGACTACGCGCGCGCCCTGTACACGGTGCGCAAACCCGTCATCGCGGCGATCCGCGGCTTCGCCATCGGCGGCGGACTGGAATTGGCCCTGACCTGCGACATCCGCCTCGCGTCCGAGACGGCGCGCTTCGGCGCGGGTGAGATCAAGCTGGGCTGGCACGGCGGCGCGGGCAACACCCAGCTCCTGCCGCGCCTGGTCGGCTACGGCAAGGCGCTGCAGATGTTGCTGACGGGCGACCTGATCGACGCGGACGAGGCGCGACGGACGGGGCTGGTCCAGGAGGTCGTCCCAGACGACCAGTTAGAGGCGACCGCGCGCGATCTGGCGGGACGGATCGTCCGCAACGCCCCCATCGCGGCTCAACTCGCCAAGCACCTCGTGCGCATGTCCGAGAGCACCTCCATCGAGGTCGGGTTAGCCTACGAGAACGATCTCTTCGCCTATTGCTTCACGACGACAGACAGTCAGGAAGGGATCGCGGCGTTCAAGGAGAAGCGGCCCCCGGTGTTCCGCGGGGAGTAGCGCGCCACGCGCCACGCGATGCGTGGCGCGTGTGTGTGAGTTGAAGGAGGCCATGTATGGACGTTGCACCAGGCATCCATCGCATCGAGGCGCCCCTGGGCGACCGTTTCGTTTGCCTCTACCTCCTGGTCGGGGAAGACGCCGCGTTGCTAATCGACACGGGCCTGCACGACTCTATCGACCAGGTCTTGGTCCCGTACCTGCGCGCGGCGCATATCGAGCCGCGGCGGATACGCTATGTGCTCAGCACCCATGCCGACTTCGACCACATGGGCGGGAACGCCGCCGTGAAGGAGTTGGCGCCTGCGGCAACCTTCCTGTGCCATACGCTCGACCGCGCCATGATCGAGGATATCGACCACATGATCGAGGCGCGTTACGGCGAGTTCGCCGCCGATCACGGCCTCGATGACAGCGAGGAGACCAAGGCCTGGATCAGGGCCAGCGCGCGCGGCGTGCCGATCGACATCGCACTCGCGGGCGGCGAAGAGCTGCGCCTCGGCGCGGACTGGAGCGTGCAGGTCTTGCACACGCCGGGGCACTCGCGCGGCCACCTCAGCGTCTACGACCCGCGCAGCCGCGCGGCGATCATCACGGACACGGCGCTCTGGAACGCCGTGCTGACCACGCAAGGCGCTCCCGCCTTCCCGCCGACCTATCGCTACGTGGAGACGTATGTCGCCTCGACCCAGCGCCTGCAAGGTCTGCCGATCGACCTGCTGCTGACGGGCCATTACCCGGTCTACGACGGCTCGGCCGTGGCCGCTTTCCTGGGGGAGAGCCGTGCCTACGTGGACCGGGTCGACGCGGCGCTACGCGAGGAATTGGGGCGGGCGACGGCGCCGCTGACGATGGCGGCGTTGATCGCGTCGCTGAGCCCACGCCTGGGCGCGTGGCCGGAGGCGGCGTCCGCCGCGTTGGTGTATCCGCTCGCGGGACACCTGGAGCGCTTGCAGCAGTACGGGCTGGTCGATGCCATCCGCGGCGAGGGTGGCGAGGGTCACATGGCATATCGGTGGAGGGCGTGAGGGAGTAGCGATGCGTAAGGTACGCCTGGGATTTATCGGGGCGGGCTGGTGGGCGACGACGAACCACATGCCCCTATTGGCGGTGCGCGACGACGTGGAGATGGTGGGGGTGTGCCGTCTGGGCGCCGACCTGTTGCGGGTCATCAAGGACCAATTCGGGTTCACGTTCGCCACGGAAGACTACCGTGAGCTCCTAGAGTTGGACCTGGATGGCGTGGTGGTGAGTTCGCCGCACCACCTGCATTACGAGCACACGGCCGCAGCGCTGGAGCGGGATATGCATGTGATGTGCGAGAAGCCCATGACGCTGCGACCGGACGAGGCGTGGCGCCTGGTCGAGCTGGCGCGGGAACGCGGACGCCACCTGCTCGTGCCCTATGGCTGGCAGTACAAGCCCTTCGTCGAGCAGGCGAAGGGGTGGATGGACACAGGGATTGTGGGACATATTGAATACGCGCTCTGCCACGCGGCATCCCCCACCAAGGCGTTCTTCGCGGGGGGCAACACAGAGGGCGACACGGGGGCCAACACGGTGCCGTCGCAGTGGACGCCTACCATCGTCGCACCCAATCCGGCCACCTGGCAAACCAAAGGGCGCGGTGGGGGGTACGGCTATGGCCAGGTCACGCACTCGTCGAGCTTGCTGTTCTGGCTCACCGATTTGCGCGCCGCCGAGGTGTCGGCGCGCATGACCGCGCCGGACTCGGGGGTGGACATGTACGACGCGGCGACGGTCGTCTTCGACGGCGGCGCCATCGGCGCGGTCTCCGGCGCCGCGACCCTGCCGGACGACGACAAGTTCCAGATCGACCTGCGCATCTTCGGCTCCGAGGGGGCCCTCTTGCTGGACATGGAGCGTGAGCGCCTGTCGGTGCGCCGTCACGACGGCCGCCATCGTCAGATCGACGTGCCGTCTGGGGAGGGCGCCTACAGTTGCGACACGCCTCCCGGGCGTTTCGTGGAGCTAATCCAGGGGTACGGGACGAACAACTCACCGGGCCACGTCGCGGCCCGCTCGGTCGAGATGATCGACGCCATGTATCGCTCGGCGAGCGCCGGCGGGGCGCCGACGGCGGTCTATCGCTGACCCCATAGCACCTATGTATCGTGGCATTGCGGCGATAATTGCGGCGATAGGCGATAGAGGTAGCCCCATCCGGGCCGCCACAATCGGACCAAGACAGAGGAGGGCACGGGATGGCTGAGGCGGGTGTGCGGATGCGTCAAAACTACGTCGGTGGGATATGGGTTGACGGACGAGGCGGTGGGGCGATCGAGGACCGCAACCCGGCCAATCCGGACGATCTCATCGGCCTCTGGCCCCGCTCGACGCCGGACGACATGACGGCCGCGGTCGACGCGGCGGTCGCGTCGGCGCCCGGCTGGGCCGGAACCTCGGCGTTGACGCGGGGAGCGATCCTGCTGCGCGCCGCCGCCCTGCTGGAGGCGCGCGCCGAGGAGGTCGCGACCGCGATGACGCGCGAGGAGGGCAAGACCCTACGCGAGGCGCGCGGCGAGACCGCGCGCGGCGTGGCCATCCTGCGCTACTACGCCGGCGAGGGCGCGCAGCCCATCGGCGAGGTCTACCCTTCGGCCAACACCCGTACCATGCTCTACACCATGCACGTTCCGCTCGGCGTCGTCGGCGTCATAACGCCATGGAACTTCCCCGTGGCCATTCCCCTTTGGAAGATCGCCCCCGCCCTGGTGTACGGAAACACGGTCGTCTTCAAGCCGGCCGAACTGACCCCGCTCACGGCCACGCTCCTTGTACAGATCCTGGAGGAGGCCGGGCTACCTGCGGGTGTGCTCAACTTCGTGGTCGGCTACGGTAGTGAGGTGGGGCCGACGCTGACGGGTGACGAGCGCGTGACGGGTGTCTCGTTCACCGGCTCCAACCGCGTCGGGCGCGAGATACGGCGCGCCGTCGAGGAGCGCGGGAGCAAGGCACAACTCGAGTTGGGGGGCAAGAATCCCGTGGTAGTGCTTGCGGACGCCGACCTCGACCAGGCGGCGGCGCTGACGGTGCAGGGGGCAATGATGTCAGCCGGCCAGAAATGTACCGCGACCAGCCGCGCCATCGTCGAGCGCGTGGTCCTGGAGTCGTTCACGCGCAAGGTGGTGGAGCACGTGAAGGCCCTCGTCGTCGGTGATGGGGCGGATGAGGCGACCAATGTGAGCCCGCTCGTTTCAGCGGCGCAGCGCGACCGGGTCACGGAGTACTTCGACCTCGCCCGAGAGGAGGGCGTGCGGACTCTAGCCGGCGGGAGGCTGCTAGAGGGGGCGGCGTATCGCGGCGGTCACTTCGTGCAGCCGACGGTCTACGCCGATGTGCGCCCTGACTCGCGGCTGGCGCGGGAGGAGATCTTTGGGCCGGTGCTAGCGATCATCCCAGCGGCAGACGCTTCCGAGGCGATTAAGATCGCCAACGACGTCCCCTTTGGGCTTTCGGCGTCGATCTTCACGCGCGATATCGCGAAGGCCTTACGCTTCACCCAGGATATCCAGGCAGGGATCGTCCACGTCAACAGTGAAACGGCGGGGGCCGAGCCGCAGGTGCCGTTCGGCGGCATGAAGGGCTCCTCATCGTTCTCGCGTGAGCAGGGCAAGGCGGCGACCCACTTCTTCACGCAGGTCAAGACCGTTTACCTCGACGAGCCAGCGACGTCCGCCCCGTTTCCTGTCGCGCGTGATCCCACCATGATGGAAGATACTGCGCTGAAATAGGGTATGACACGTCAGGCGGCGGGTTCGATGCTCACCTTGAGGCCCAGTTTCTCCAGGCGGCGGACCAGGCGACGTTCCACGGCATGGCGGTCGTGCTCGTCGAAGTAGTTGACCCCGAGGTCGCGGTAGGGTTCATGGCGCGTGAGCACATGATACGCGATGACCACGATCGTGTGCGCGAGGGCAAGCTCCGCTTTCTTGGTGCCGCGGCGTGCGGCTAACCGTTGGTACTGCGCCCCGAGGTACGTCTTCTTGCTCCGCGCCGCCGCGTGGGCCGCTTCGACCAGCGTCTGGCGTAACCACCGACTCCCCTTGCGCGTGCGTCCTGTCTTGTTTTTGCCGGCGCTTTGGTGGTTCCCTGGGCAGAGCCCTGTCCACGAGGCCAGGTGTTGAGCGGTCGGGAAGCGGCTCATGTCGGCCCCAATCTCGGCGAGCAGCACCTCGGCGACGCGCCGACTGACGCCCGGGATCGTGTCGAGCAGCGCGATTACAGCATGGACGCCGACAGCATCGCCGCCACTGCGCTCGATGCGCTTCGGTAGTAAGGAGTTGCTCATGAACATCACGAGGATCGAAACGATACGTTTGTCGGAGCACCCCAACACGCTCTGGGTACAGGTTCATACGTCGGAGGGTCTGATAGGTCTCGGCGAGACATACTACATCCCCGGCGCGGTGGAGGCCGTCGTCAACGACTGTGCCGCGCCGATGCTGCTCGGACAATCGGCGTTTGACCGGGAGCGGCACTGGCAGAGTTTGTTCTCCCACGCCAACTTCTTCGGCTACGCGGGGGCGGAGATGCGTGCCGTCTCGGCGCTGGACATTGCGCTGTGGGACCTGCTCGGCCAATACACCGGCCAGCCGATCCACAACTTGATCGGTGGCCGCTGTCGCGAGTCTATCCGCATCTACAACACCTGCGTCAACATGGCGCGGCATGCCGACCAGGACGACTTTATCGAGCGGCCCGGCGAGCTCGCGGAGTCGCTACTCGCGCAGGGGATCACCCAGATGAAGATCTGGCCGTGGGATCGCTTCGCGCCCCAGGTTTCGCACGGTCAGGCTATCGGGCCGGCCGGTTGGTCGGCCTATGGTCCGGTCGGCCACGATCTCTCGGCGCAGAACTTGATGGAAGGATTGCGCGCCGTCCAGGAGATTCGCCGCGCCGTGGGCGACCGCATGGAAATCGCGATCGAAGGACACTCGCGCTGGGACCTCAATGTCGCGCTGCGCATCGCGCGGGCGCTAGAGCCGTACGATGTGATCTGGATGTAGGACATCATCCAGCCAGATAGCGTGGATGACTTGGCCCGGCTGGTGCATGAGACGCATGTGCCGCAGTGCGTCAGCGAGCGTCTATTCACGAAGTACGCGTTCCGTCGGGTACTGGAGCGAGGGGCGGCGCACATTGTCATGCCCGACCTCATCTGGACCGGGGGCATCACGGAGACAGTCAAGATCGCGACGCTATCTGATGCCTACCACCTCCCCATTGCGCCCCACGACTGCACCGGTCCCGTCAACGTGTTCGCCTGCCTGCACGTCTGCGCCACGGTGCCGAACGCAATGGTTATGGAAACAGTGCGCGGTTTCATCGAGGGCGACTATCGCGAGATTGTCACTAGGCCAGTGCCAGTCCGTGGTGGCCATGCCTATCTCGATTTCGGCCCTGGCCTCGGCGTACAACTGCGACCGGAGGTATTGGCACGGGCGGACGTGAGCGTGCGCGTATCGACGACGCGAGTTGTGTAGTGGAGGGCGATCGGTGAGCACACGTCAAGGACCAATGTCCCTCGCGCAACGTATCGCTGCCCATGACGTGCCGGTTGGGCACGTCATGGCCTGGTGGCTCGGCGGGTCAGGCTTCGTATTCAAGACATCGGCGGGCACGCAGGTGTACGTCGACCCGTACCTCTCCAACGGCGCGGAGGATACCTTCGGAGTCGGCAACAGGCGCGGCTTCCCCCCACCCATCCGCGCGGAAGAGGTGCGCGCGGACGCGGTCATCGCGACACACTGGCACGAAGAGGTGATACGGTGTTCGCTGATCTCGATGTGATCGAAGCGCAGACCTTTGAGATGGGGCAAAAAGTGGGCGGGGTTGAGGTGCATGAGCGGACTCCGTGGGTAGGCCATCAGACCGCGCGGGCGGTGTCCCCTCATACTCTGCCCCTCACCCCCAATCATCAAATGTGGGCATGAGCCTTCTAGGTGAGGGCCGAGACGACCACTATCCCGTGGATAGGGATACGTGGGCCCGCGAACAGGTGTGCTAAAATGACGGGAGGATTGACACACCGCTACCGTATAGTAGATACAACCCCTGCCACCTCGTTGGCCGTGTGCACCCATAGGTGCACACGGCCAACGAGGTGGCAGGGGTAGGACGACTTGGAGCTCATCCCGTATGTCCAAGCGCGTTACCACGAGCCCGCCTCCACGCACGGTCGAATACTCGCCGACCGCTGCGCGGACGCATGCGTTCTGCGAGAAGAAGTACTACTTCGGCTGGCTGACGAAGCGCAAGAGAACCTACCTGAAACCAGCGGGACATCCCTGGCGCGCGGTCTACGACCTCAAAGGGGTACAGAATCGCCACGCCTGGGCCGGGAGTCTCTACCACCAGGTCATGGCGCGGACGTTGAGCAGAGTACGGTACGGTGTCTACCCGAACGAAGCCGCCGCACGGCGACTCGCCCGCGATGTGGCGGCCGCCCAATTCGCGTTCTCGCGCGACCGTCACTTCGTCGGCGCGATCAAGAGCCGCGTGGAGGCGTACGACGATATATCCGTGTTCCTCGCCCTCTTCGAGCACACCTACGGCTTGCCGGCGGACGGGTACCTCGAAGAAACGCGGGATGAGGTCGACCGATGGTTGGCGACGACGTTCGCCTGGGGCGGCTGGGAACCCTTACTCGCCGAGATTCGCCGCGCGGAGGCCGCCTATGTCGAGCCGCGCGACCTTATCTACATGCTCGGGGGCGCCCGCATCCGCGCCCGCATGGACCTGGGGATCGCGACGCGGGATGACCGCTTCCTCTTGTTCGATTGGAAGTGTTACGACGACGATGACCGTTTCGCCGCCTACGACCGAGAGAGGGCCGGACACCAATTGTTGGCGTATGCGCTCTGGCCGATCCAGCCGACGACGCTCGCCATCCCCATCGAGCGTGTCGTCGGGCACATCTTCAACCCTATCGCGGGCGAGTGCCGCGAGGTCCGTTTCACTGAGGCCGAGTGCGCTGACTTCGAGCTAGAGGTCGGACGATGGGCCCGGCTGCAGGCGCGCATCTTCGACGATGTGTCGGATGTGGACCTCGACGACTTGAGCGGTCCCTACTCCCCCGAGCGCAGTTGCCCGTGGTGCCCGTTCAAGGGCATCTGCGGCGAGGGGATTGCATGGCACACGCTGACGTGATGGCCGGCGCCGTTGCGACCGATGTCCACTGGCTCAACGCCTTTCCCCTGATCATCCCGGCGGGGACGACGCTCCCCTATCGCATCTGGGACGTCGATCCCGTGCCGACGACACCCGAGATGCGGGAGAAGATCCGCTCATATCTGTGGAGAAAAGGCTTGCACCGGCCGGTCCTGGCCACGTACGTCGGTGACCGCTACGCCTATGCCGTCGCGCAGTGGGAGGGCGGGGATCCGGTGACCTACATCGGGGAGGGTGAGCGGCTCTACACGATCGACCCCACCGACGACCGCCGCGAGATCCACCTCGACACACTGGGCGGATTTGAGGCCGACCTCGCGGCGGCCATGCTCCAGGGCGAAATCATGCTCCACCTGCGCGGCGACCGACGCCTCTCGCGCGGGCACGACAATACACACTTCTACGAGGTGACCCAGGATCGTCCGCACAACCCCATCCTCTACCGGAAGGGCGCACGCCCCCGACGCGGCGGTCCTCAGGCCCAGTCCGTCGACATCTTCCGGGGATTCGCGTACCGCGTGACATTCGTCGAGGGTGAGGGGCTATGCCTCGTCCTCGACGTGCGCACGACATACGTCGGCCGCGAAACGCTCGCCTCCTATCTGGCGCGCGGCCGCCGCCCGGTCGACGTCGAGCGAGAGGGCGGCTTCGAGCGATGGGTCAACGACTACGGCAAGGTCAAGCAGACCGTCCTCCTGATCGACGGCGAGCGGCGCACCATCGGGGAGATCGTACTCCGGGACGGCCGGACGGTCTACGACCACCTCCGGGCCACCTACCCGCACCTCGGGGGCCGTATCGCACCCGGAGATCGGGGCGCCACGATGGCGTACCGCCGGGAGGACCTGCGCAACGAGGCGAAGCACTACAGCGGGGACGCGGCGTTGCTCAAGCCCCAATATACGACGCAGAGCCGGACGGTCCGCGAGTCGGGCGATAGCCCGGCCTTCGGGCCGCGTGAGCGTGTCCGCCGCGTCGAGGCGATGCTCGCGCACATGCGGGGGGTCGAGCTCGCCGGCGCGCCAGTCGTGTTCGGGCGGGCCCTGCGCCGCCCCGCGGCCGTCGTGCCCCTGCCCGGCCTACTCTTCGGGCCGCCCGAGGCCCCTGCGGTCGTGCGCGCCGACCCCGCAGCCGACGAGCGGGCGACGCACCGCGGGTGGGGGGCACTCAAGACGGCGTCGCTGCGCGCCTACGGTCCATACAAGACGGTGGAGTACACCAGCCCGTACCTGGTGTACCCCGCGAGCCTCGAGAAAAATGGACTACTCGACCGCTTCGTGGAGCAGACCGCCGTCCTATGTAAGGAATACGGCCGGGTGTCGTTTGACCCGCACCTCTCATCCTACGTCGACGGCGCGCACCCCCGCGACATTATGTCCAAAGTGAAGGGCATCGCCGAGGGCGGGCGGTGCGGGTTCATCGTGCTCGCGCTGCCGGCGGGCGACCGAGACGCCGCAAAGGTCTACGCCGGCGTCAAGAGTCAAGTGGGGCTACCGTCCAAGTGTTTCTCGTCGGCGAAGTTGCGCAGCAAGGCCGGAGACCAGGCGAAACTGGCGAGCTACCTCCTGGGCAATACCCTCGGTCTCCTGGTCGAGAACGGGACGCGTCCGTGGGGCCTGGCCGATCCTCTCGCCCACGAACTCCAGATCGGCTTCGATGCCGCCCGCTACCGCGAGGGGGGATTGATGGGGGCAGCCGTCGTGGGCGACGCGTCGGGCAGCGACATCTCCTTCGTCTACGAGGAGATCGAGGCGCGCGAGCGTATCCCGGCCAAAGTGATCGGCCCCGTCATCCTGCGGGCGCTCGAACGCTTCCACGAGGCGAACGGGCGCGCCCCGCACCGTATCCTCATCCAACGCGATGGGCGGCTCCTGGAGACAGAGCGGCGCGGCATCCGCACTGCGCTCGACCGCTTCACCAAGGCGCACCCCGATGGGCCGCGCCCCGAGTGGACGGCGGTTTCGATCGAGAAGGCGACGAGCGTACCCTTGCGCCTCGTGCGCGAACGCGACGGTCACATCGACGCCCCGCTCGGCGGAGCTTACACACTGCAAAATGGGCGCGTCGGATACATCGTGTTGGCGGGGTATCCCTTGCGCCAGGGGACGCCGCGCCCGGTGCGTGTCGAGGTGATCGACGGGAGCGGCGACGCGGATATGCGCGACATTGTCCGTGATGTCTTCCTCCTCGCACAACTCAACTGGAACTCACCCGAGATCGCCATCAGCCTGCCACTAACCCTGCGGTTCACGGACGAGAAGCTCGAACGCTACGCCCTAGAGGTAGGGGTGGACGACGGCGAGGAGGATGCCGACGATTGGGAGGGGGATGAGGACAACGATGACGACGGTGTGTAATCGCGCCGGAGACGAGCCATGAGAGCGGCGGCCCATAGGTCGCGCGCCCGATCATCGCCGAGGAGCGCGGCCTGCGCGGCGAGCTCGCCGCGCAGGCCGCCGGAGTCCGCCGCGTAGAGGCGGAGCCCGCGCGCGGTAAGGTACACCCCAGTCGCGTCGGCGATATCGGACAGGTACTGGTCGTCGTAGAGCCATTGGTACCAGCGCGGCTGATCAGCCTGATAGAGTGCCCGGACGCGATCCCAGCCGTCCTCCAGCCGCGCGATGGCCGGTCCGCCCAGGCCGCGCCGACGCAAAATGAGGCACCCAAGGCGCATGCGACAATCGAGCGGCGGGTAGAGGCGCGACTCATAGTCGAAGGGGTTGCCGGCGGGCGTGAGCAGGCCGAGCACGAGGGCGACGACGAAGGCGGGGCCACCGAGGAGCGTGCCTACGGCGTCGCAGACCAACTCCTCCATTTCCCGACGCGCCTGCACCCGCCAGGCCCGCAGGGACCGCGTCCGATCCTGGCGGACGTTCGGATCGGTCTCCCCCTGGGCTTCAGCGATCTTGCGCAGCATGGCGCGCGCGACCCACGTGTCGCACGTCTTCTCGAAGTCGGGGTTCCATAGGCGAAAGAGGGTGTGCCCCATCTCGTGGAAGATGAGGCCCAACTCGTCCGGATCCGCCACCAAAGAGGCAGGGGCGAGGTAGAGTTGATAATGCGCGAAGCCGCCAACGGTCGCGAACCACGCGTTCTGGTGCAGGGAGACGACGGGATACACATCATCCAGGCCGACCTCCCGGTGGAGCGTCTCGCAGACGTTCGACATGTAGTGGTCGTCCGGGGTCGCCGCGAGATAGGCGGGGAGTTCTCGTGTGCGTAAGAAAAGGGTTCTACTGGCCAACGTACTCAACCGCGCGAAGACCTGCCGCCATGTGTCGAGTGCGGGCGTCGTCGCGACGCGGTAGAGGGCCAGGTCTCGGCGCACCTCGTCCACGGCCGGGGCCACCTCGCTGAGCGCCTCCGAGAGCAAGCGGAGGCGCTCGGCGAGGTTGGGGTGCGCGGTGGCGCGGCGACTGTCGCATGTGGCGCGGATGTAGGCGATGTGACGCTCGATCTCGGCGAGCTTGGTGTCGAAGAGCATGTCCGGGTCGATCAAAAGGCGTAGAGGCCGCGCACGCCTTCGGATGTTTCCTGCTCGAGGAGTGCCTGTATGCCGTCGAGTAGACGGAAGTCGCGCTCCTTGAGCGCTGCCTCGGGATCCCGGTCCAACCGGCCCCGCAGGCGGATCAACTCCGCGATCCGATCAGGGACGTCGGCGGGGTTGACGTCGATGAAGCGGTCGGCGAGGCCGGTGAACGCCATGTCCACGTCGTCAGGATCGTCGATGTGCTCCAAGAGGACGAGGCGCGTGCAGCGGGCGAGGTTATCGAGGAAATGTTCGACGTGCTCACGAGCCTCGTGTACATCGCAGGCGTCCAATCCGTAGGCGGACAGCCGGTCTTGAGCCCGCAGCTTGAGCACAAGGATAGCCCTACCGAGACGATCCAGCAACTCTTGATCGGACTGATGTTTGTACGACGAATACGCTAACGCGTTCATAACCCTGTCTCCGCAACGAGGCACGCTCTTCTGCAAGCGACCATGCGATACACCCGCTACTCCAGTGTACTCCACGATGTCAAGGGGTGTCACGAACAGCCCCGAAAAGGCCATGTCGTCCCAGCGATCAGGTCCTTTGTGACGCATAATCACCGTCAGCGCGACAATCCAGCTAGTCGCCATGTTCGCTTGGAACCCGGTGCGTATATGCGCTAGGTGTGATGCCCTTCTATGTAATATCGCGTCTACAGCGTCTGGAGCCTATCAAGGCCGTCAGGCACCCCGCCTACGGCAGGCTAATTCATGTGCGTGCCGGCGATTGGGGGAGTACAGTGCAGGGTGGGGGGATGGGAGCCAACCAGGAGTGTTCTTCGGCCGTCATGCGTCGCTCATCGCTCACCATGGCCCCACTCTCCATCGTTCCGCAGGCATGACGAACGAGAGACTAGCGCTGATATGAGTGTGAGTGGTCAAGCGCCTGTGATAACGCCCCGTCAAGAGCCATGCGGAGGGGTCGAAAGCAATCAGCACACCACATGCTTATGTCGGTCTGGAGTCGTTTGCCGTGATATTGTCAGTCCATAATACACATGGCGAGTTCACCCTCCGCCAGGTCGCGATAGCATTACAAGCGCTCAGGCACTCTCGATTCTGCTTGCGCCAGCCGTTCGCATAGCACTTAATTTACTCGACTGTTGTGATTTGCGATAGCAGGCGCGCCATGCTACCCTCCAAGGCTAGAACCGGGTGAATACGAAAGGGAGGCGCGCTGATGCAGTTGCCCCTTGTCGCTCCCGCCCCGCTGGTGAGCACGCACGCCGCGGCCTTCCGGGATCTGTTCGAGAACCGCTGCCAGTTTGCCCATTTTGGGCATTATCTCACAGGACTGATGGTGTTGGAGAATAAGAGCATGCCCAACATCGCGCGCTGCTTGCTGGAGAGCGCGGATAAAACCAACCTCTCGCGCTTTTTCTCGGAGGCTGACTGGGACCCGGCGCAGGTCAACGCGCGGCGTATCCGCTACTTGCTGGCGCAGACGCGCGCCCAGCGCCGCCCCAAGAAGACGTCGGCGTTGGTCCTCGATGACACCTTGTGCGAACATGTGGGCGGCCTGTTTGAGCATGTCGATCGCCACTATAACCACGGCGAGGGCGCCTATCCGCTGGCCCACAACCCCGTGACGAGTTTCTATGTCAGCAGGGCGGTGCGCTTTCCACTGGACCTGCGGCTGTACCGTCGCTACGAGGAGGTCACCCAATGGGTGACCTTCGTGGCGCGGCACTGGCCGGGGCGGGCGATTCCCCGCACGAAGAAGGAGCGGGGGCGGCTGCACAAGGAGGGCGACCCGCTCTTGCTCCAGGACCCGGAGTTCCTGGCCCTGCACGCGCAGTTCGTCACCAAGATTGACCTGGGCATCGCGCTGATCGAGGCCGCCATCCGCCACAGAGTGCCCTTTGGGGTGCTCCTGTTCGACGGATGGTATCTGTCCGAGGAGCTCGTGCCGGTCGCCGAGCGCCGTCACAAGGCCTGGATCAGCATCCTCAAGCGGAACGACGTTGTCCCGTAAGATCTACTACATGCGCTGCTTCCTGTGGAATGCCCAGGATACGCAGGTATGTCGGCGCCCCGACGTCACGTTTCTTGCTGTCGATCGTTGACATCGCCTGGGTATTCCGGCTTCTCACCATGGACTAGCCGGTTCCAGAGGGACTGAATAAAATCCGGGGTGGGCGTCTCCGCTTCTACCCGTGCTTTGTGACGCATATACGGACCCATGTCGGCGAGTTCACACGCCATCGGATCGTCGGCCTCGCCGTCGAATATCTCGCGGTGCTCGCGGTCCGTCATCGTCTATGCCGTCCTCGTCCAACATCATTCGGTTGCGGAGCCCGGAAACCGCGCGGTGCAAAAGCTGGCGCGTCGCTTTCGAGCTGCGATTGAGCGTCTGGGCCATGTCGTCCAGGGAGCGATCCTCGAAGTAGCGCAACCGCAGCGCCATCCTCTGATCAGTCGGCAGCGTGGCCATATATCTGTCCAGGCAACCGGCCCGCTCCCACCGCTCCACCCATTGCACGGGATCGTCTTCCCAGGCGACGACGCGCGCGTCCTGTCGTGGATGCATGTCATCTAGGAAGATGATAGCACGTCCGTCGCCGAGTCCGGCACGCCGGACGCTTTCGGCCATCGCATTGGCGGCGATGCGCAGGAGCCAACTGGAGAAGGGGATTCCGCGATCCTCGTACCGGTCAATCTTGGCAAGCGCGCGCTCGAAGGTGGACGATGTGAGGTCCTCGGCCTGCTGGGCATGCCCCGTGTGCATGAGGCAGAAGGCATAGATGCGGTGGACGTACAGTGCGTACAACTCGCCGAACGCATCACGATCGTGACGCGCCCGTGCGATGAGGTCCGCGCTCGCTTCGGTCCGCATTCACCCTCCCGTGCCTCTTCGGTCCCGGCGTGTCCGGTTCTGCTATCCCATCTATCCTCCCATGTGCATAACGCACATAACACTCCCAATATAACGTTCGCCACGTCATTCCGTTGCACACATGTCGCTATAGCCACAGTAGCGCTATGTGTGATTGTCGGTCCGCCGTATCATTTTCCTCGCGCACCGCATTATGCTCTTCGCACCCTGTACCAATACCGCCGGTTCGCTACCACGAGTCGCCGGCAACGGAGATTGATGTCTACAACGGTGCGACCGCGTCGCGACGCCTCCGTGTGTCAGCGGTCAAAAAGCTATGTCCAGCGACATGGACGTAGAGCAACATCCAGGGCATGATGAACACGGCCGGCGGGAAGAACCGACCGATCGGTCGTCCGACGCGAGGCCGCCAGAAGGCGGCCAGACGCGGACGCCACCCGTCCCCCATTCGGTGTCGGGAATCAGGCGTCCATCGTCACCCGCACCTAACCGAAACGGCGTGTAGCCACCCAACCAGGACATAGCCGCCCAACCGGTACATTGAGGAGGAACTCAAACCATGACTCTTTCGCAGCAGACAGCCGCTCCCATCGGGCACACCACGGATCGGATTGTCACGCTCACACCCTCGAAGGCGCAGATCTACGCCGGATGCCCCTACCGCTTCGCCCACGAACAGAAGCAGGTCGACAGCGGCAGTCGCTCCCTACTCGTGGGCCGGTGGATTCACGATATCGTCCACGACTACAACCTCGCGCGCATGGACGGACGCGACCCGAGCGCCGAGGACCTCATCGCCCAGAAGCCGATCCCCGTCCCGTCCGACGGCACGCCGATCGACGCGGACTGGCTCACGACGACGGCGGCGGACACCTTGGATGGTTACCGCATGTTCCTCGAAACGCAAGGGTTCGCGGTTATCCTCGACGCCGAGCGCTACGTGCGGACACCCCCGCGCCCCGTTCTCGGCGTCTCCGACTGCCGCGTCGTCTTCGCGGGGCGATTCGACGTCGCCGCGATGCGAGACGACCGCTCCATCGCATGTGTCGACGTGAAAACGGGCTCCGTCGCGTCGTGTCCGACACTCGCGGCGTCGCCCAGTTCGCTCATTTATCATCTCTTGAGCGCCTACTACTACGGTGTCGACGACATCGACATCGTACAGGTCAATCCGCTGACGGCCCAGGTGTCGAGCATACGGTTGACGGCGGAGCAAATCGCAGACGGCAAGGTCCTCTGCCGGCGAATGGTCGAATCGATCAAGGATCAAACGTTCGAGCCGGTCCCCAGCGATTACTGCGCCTACTGTGGCATCGTGTCGCGTTGCCCCGCTCATACCCTCCGGCGCGACGGCTGGGATACCGTTTTCTAACACACGCCATTGAAACGCCACATGCGCGGAGGACGAACGGTATCCGCCTCTGATCGAACGCGTGCCGCGTCGGCCGCCGCCGCGCCTACCCCACAGCCAAAGGCCCGTCATGGTTTCGGCGGGCCACAGAGACCCGCCACGGCCTCAGTCGGTCAAAACGGAGGATAAACATGTCTCGCTCGCGACACAGACACCGCACGCCAGCCAACACATACCCGGTGTCGACAGATCGACAGCCAGTCTTGCGCACGAGCACAGATGGAGATGAACTCGAACAATTTTGCCGCGTGCTCGCGAGCATCCTCGCGCGCGGCGTGGCCGACCCGGCGGAGGCGATGTGTACCGACATGTGGGCTCACGGAGGAGGAGACAACTCATGAAGCGGTGGGCATTCTACGGCCGGATCAGCGACGGTGAACAGATCGACAACTTCAGCCTCGAAGCGCAGCGAGCCGCGGTGGAGCGCTTCGTGCAGGATCGCGGCGGCACGATCGTGGCGCGCTTCGAGGATGTGTGTTCCGGTCGCCAGGCCGACAACCGGCCGGAGTTCCGGCAGATGATCGCGGCGGCGGCGGATGGCGCGTTCGATGACGTCGTCGTCCACAAGTTTGACCGGTTCGCGCGCAATCGCAAGGACTCCGTCGTCTACAAGGCTCTCCTCAAGGCGCGCGGCGTCCATGTGTGGTCGGCCCTGGAGCCGACGGACCCAGAGTCGCCGACGAGCATCCTGTTCGAGGGGATGCTCGAGGTTTTCGCGGAATACTTCTCGGCGAATCTTGGTCAGGAAGTGCGCAAAGGCCTCGAGCGTCGTGCCCTCAAAGGCTTGCCGTGCGGCAGCCCCGCCTACGGATATACCATACGTGACGGGATGCTGGAGCCGACCGCCGATCTGGAGATGGTGAAGGTGGCGATCGATACCTATCTGACGGGGACAGCCACGGATATGGACATCGTTCGCCTGCTCAACAGCAGCGGCCCCGCCCACCGCGACCCGGACGGGACGTTAGAGCCATTCAGCCGCAACACGGTCCGCTACATCCTGACCAACCCCATCTACGCGGGCTATATCCGGCATAACGACACGCTCATCAAAGGGAACCACCGCGGGATCATCACGCTGGAGCAGCATTACGCGCTCCTGCGGCTACGCCAGCGCTTCTATCGCAGCCCGCGCGATAACCGCCGGAGCGCCCGCGTCTATCCGTTTGGCGGCATCATTCGGTGCGGTCAATGCGGCGGCCTCATGGGCTCGTCGTACGCCGAAAGCGGCGGCCATGGACGCACGACGTATCGCTGCCTCGATCGCGCGCAAGGCAAGACCGTCTGCACACAACCGGCGGTCCCGTCGCGATTCATCGAAGCCGCGGTCGACGACACCATGCGCGACATGCGCATGCCGATGGCTGTCCTGGACATGGCCTGGAGCCTGAGTGACCCAGTCCGCGATGCGGCGCGCGTGACAGCGCAACGGAAGAGCTTGCAGGAAAGGCTGCGTCGCGTCCAACAACTGTACCTGGACGAGGCGGTGTCGGAGGGGCAATGGGCGCAGGAGAAGTCACGCATAACCCACGAACTCCATAAGCTGCCAGAAACAAGCGATCTCCCGCAACGCCTCCCCCTGCCGAGCGGCGACCTGACACCTCTTGCCTGGTTGTGGCGACGGGCCAACCCAGGTGAACAGAAGTTGCTGGCGCGGTTGCTCTTCGAGCGCATCGTCGTCGACGTCCATGAGGTGACGCACATCGCGCTCACGACGCTCGCTCAACGCCTCACATCACGATCGGGAATCGCCGAAGACGCCGCTGTGACAGGACGGCTATTCCGCGACGATCGGGTGTCAAGCGCACAAACCAACCCACGCGACGAGGACCTGTGATCGTTGTCCACCAGGGCAGGGATTGCGTACGGAAGAGCGTGCCGATAGCTTCGTCCTAGAGGCATGGTAGCCGCACGCGATGTGACCATGGACTAGCGCGCGACGAGACACGTCTGTACGTGTCTCGTCGCGCGCTAGTCCATGTGCTTGAGGACATCAACAAGCCGGGCGAGCGGCGGCTCCGCGTCCCGCGCGTTACGGCGCGCTTCCGCGACGAGATGCAAGAAACGTCGTGCCGTTGCCACGTCGAGCCGATCCTGACGGCCGGTGGCCCGATAGATATCGATGTCCTCGAGATCTGGCGACATCGTGTCATCGACGTTCTTCATGGTGATAAGCCGCACCTTGTACAGCAGTGCCCCGATATCGTCGTGCCGGACAGATAGGCATGCTTGCGAATTGTCTTCATCGTCGAACACGAGCGTCCAATAGCCAATGGGTGTGTCATGCGCCCAATAGGGCGCGGACACCTGTACGCCGGCGAAGGAGAGGCGGAAGCGAACGTGGAAGGAGCCGGCGGCGGACTGCACGGGTTCCCAATCCAGGGGCACGTTCTCGATGCGGTCGATGGCATCCTCGATAGCATCCGCTACAGTGAGAAGATCTTCTCCCGTCAGGTACAATTCAACAGCAACAGGACCGGATGCCAGCGTCAGGATATGTGCATCCTCCTCACCCGTGATGGGCTCGAGCATCCACTCCTCTGCATCGAATGAGATGTCAATAGTCGGCATGCCCTGCTCCTTTATGCTGTGCTAACACCCGTTACAACTCAACCTCTGAAAGGCACTGTACACCCTTCGGGGGCGAGTGTAAACTTGGCTGTAACCTATAGGTTACAGCCAAGTTTACACTCCCGCCCCAAGGCCTACACCACAAAGTAGCTAGCGGCCAAGGTTAGTTGTCGGAAGCGAATAATCGGTTGTAGGGTCGCATCACCGTCGGCGGCGCCCTCTCGCTCACGCTGCGCTTGTTCCCATTGGCGCTCGATTTCCGCACCTAGTGCCACGGCGCCAACGGCGCCCTCGTCGTAACCCACGCGCGCGGCTTGCACCGCGTTCTCGTATAGATTCCGCGCTTCTTGATCGCGCTGCCCATGCAGACAAGCCCGCGCCATCGCAATCAATGTCCGCACACGACACTCGCGCCGTAGATCCGCCTTGGGCTCACTCATTGGGACTGGTAGGGGCATCGTCGCTATATAGTTCTCACCGACCTGCCGAGCTTCTTCGTAATCACCTATCTTAATGAGGAGATCCATGACCTGCAGGTATTCGCCCGTCAGTAAATCGGCGTCAAGCGTGCATGTATCCAGGACAATGAGACGCTCCTGCAAGACAGCCAAAGCATCGCGTAGCAGATCCTGGTAGAGAAGATGTCGCGCACGCTGCCCCATGACAAACGCGACGAGACGTGGTCGGTCGCTCTGTCGTGCTGTCTCAAGAGCGTGTGCAAAAGACGCGTGAGCGCCAGCCGTATCATCGCAGGCGAATTGGTAGATAGCTTTCATATGCGCCGCATGGCAGAGCAATTCGGTGGCATCGATTGTATCACTCGGATGCGTCACATCGCCTGACGATGCTTCCGCGCCACCAGGCCAACCGCGCCTCACTATGTCCATCCAGCGTCGGTGTCCCGCACGAGTGGATGTGCGCACGATATGCTGCGCGGCATCTTCGCACAAAAATACTGCCCGCAATGCCGCATCACGATCACTGCGAAATTCAACCTTCGCCACGAATAGTCTAAAGATGGCAAACAGGCGTGACGTAGCCGCCTTATTGGCTCCGCGTATGAGTGGGTCTACCTCCCTGATCAGCGCTGCGGCCTCATCGAAGCGTCCCGCTTTGTACAGCGCCTCGGTCGTGTCTATGGCCACGCGGGCGAGTATCAGCAGCGCGTCACCCGTCCCCAGCACCCGCACCAGTGGCCGCGCCTCGTTGGCTTTACCCAAAGCAAACAGGGCAACGACCATGTCGCACACGAGTGCGGCGTATGGCATTGTATCGCTATTGCCCGTACTGGCCTGGACGCGGGCCACGTGATAAAACACGAGGTGAGACGCGGCGCTCGCCAAACTGTAGACCCGTTCGATATTCCCACGCCCCAAAAAGAAGGCTCCCGGTCGATGCTCCCTTTGGACCCGCGCCGCACCATCGACCTCACCACACATGAGCAAATGATAGATGCTCTCGATAGCCCATTCGTAGATCCCATCCACGGAGCCGGTACTCTCGGCTAATCGATAGGCGCGACGCCGCGCCACCCGAGGCACATCACGCGGGTCAACCTCACCCGACTCAACCTGACCCTCCTCCATCGCCCACTGTACCTGCTCTTCAGAGGGGGCGTCGCGCGGAATCCGCGTGTCCTCCGTGATCCATCGTGTAAGGCGCTCATGATCGGGCAGCTTCGTCGCCGCCGCGTACTGTCCGAACAGGGCATGTTCGATAGAGGTGTTGTACGCCGCCCCAAGCGCCCTGTGGATGTCATTGGCCGCCACGAATGCGTCATTGACGCGATGGCGAACAATCGGATGGAGTTTCATAATTCTGTCGGTCGGCGCTAGCTCTACCCAACCCTCCATGGCCAGGTTCGCTACCACGGCCGCGAATGGCGGCTTGGCATTGATGTGCGTGGCGATCGATGACGACATAGCCCCACGAGCCGTCGCCACGAGCCGCAGGGCAAATTGCTCCATGGGCGGCAGCGACGTGAGTCGGTCCAACGGGACGATGTCGTCCAGCATCGGGTCGATGAGGCCCCATATGGCTTGCTCATCATCGCCGATGTGACGGGAACCAAGGTCATGGCCGGCGAGAACGGCGTCATGCACGCGCTTCACGGCGCCAGCATGTCCGCCGACCACCGTCGCCAGGTACTCGATCGTTTCCGCAGGACACTGGGGCATGAGCCCTCGCGCCAATTCTCGTGCAGCGTCGGGTGACAGGCCATCGACGCGTATGGTGCTTGGAGATGTGAGCGCACTTGCCGTTGGCCACTTTGCCGTTGGCCATCTGGAACTGATGAGGATCGTTTGTGCGACGGCGCATACGCGCACCGACGCGCACACATCCGCGATGCTCCGGGGTATGGCGCCATCGGCGTCAATGACATGCTCGATATGGTCGATGACGAGAATCGCTCCCACCCTGTCCAAGAGGGAAACCATACCCAGCGCCTCGACATCCGGCGGGGGCGCCTCTTGACGCGCGCGGACCACCTGTGCGGCGGCCGCACCGATGATGTAAGCCGCGTCGGCGTGCCCACACACGCGCAGGTCCAGCCAAATGACCGGGCGCTCGACACCGCCAACACGCATGACTGGAGCGACATACCGATCATCGAGCAGGCCGGCGACAAGAGTCGTCTTTCCAGAGCCTGGCAAGCCGAGGACCATGTGCACGTTGATACGAGCATCAGAGGTTAGAGACTCGACCAGATGCGTCCGGTATACAAGATCAGAGACAAAAGAAGGTGGCAGGAGTTGTTTCTCCAGCGCGCCCTGTATATGTGCCCTATGACTGATGCCCAGCGTTTCGTCCACTTTGACGACATCTCGCACCGGCGACGTCAGGTGGGCCCTCCGACGAAACTCCCTTTTCTGCTTATCGTTCGCGTCTAGTATCTCGAGCCACCCCTCCGCGACCGGCCCCATGTCGGCCTTGCCACGCTCTGCATCGGACAGCCAACTCATGCCGCCCGGAAGGCCACTCTGCACGAAGGCAGCCAGGAGCTTCTCCAGCGTTATGCCCTTGTCTTTGCGCAGATACCTCAGATACATCCCCGCATCGACGCGGTAGTGTTCCTCGATGCACGGCCCCGGAAACTTGCTGCCGTGTGTACGTGAAGCGATGTCTCACCACCTTACGCACCTAATGTGCAGGTCATATTCGCTGACTAATAAGCCTCTATGCACTATATTCTCACAATTCCACGCATTCCAGGAAAAAGCTCGCCGAATTCCAGAGTTTCCACGACGATTTTGTGCCACGATAGACCTCGATGACTGGCACAAGCCAGCACAACACATGAAGGAGGGTCTATCATGGTCGCACTCACTCTACTCCTGGTGGTTCTGCGATGTCTCTCGCACATGATGGTGCGCGTCGTGGAGGCGCCATCGTTCTCGCGTAAGCGGCCCCTGCGCTGCGTCGCGTATATTCGGTTCTCGACGTTCGAGCAAAAATTCGGCTATTCCTACGATGCGCAATTGCGGGGCATCAAGGAGGACATCGAGCGTCGCGGCTGGGTGCTCGTCGCGGTCTATGCGGACGCGGGTCGCTCAGGGCGGACGATCAAGCAGCGGCCCGAGTTCAGGCGTATGATCGCCGATGCCGCATTGGGGGAGTTCGACGTCGTCGTCGTCCACAAATTGGATCGTTTCTCGCGCAATCTAAAAGACGCCGTCACCATGCTCGACGTGCTCGAGAACACGCACCATGTGCAGGTCCGCTCCGTTCTGGAAGACATCGACCCCACGTCACCCTTCGCACCCGTCATACGTGCCGTACTCCTCGCGTTGGCCGAAACGTTCAGCCGGAATCTGAGCATCGAAGTCAAGAAGGCGCACCGCGAAATGTATGAAGAGGGCCGCCACATAGGCAGCATCCCGTTCGGCTATGTGCGCGAGAACGTCGGGTCTCGCAAGACGACCATGGTCCCCGGCCCACGGGCTGAGTACGTCCGCGAGATATTTGCGCTCTATGCGTCCGGGGACCATAGCATGGCCGGCATCGCCGCCTTGATGAATGACAAGATACGCGCGTCCGCTGGACCCGACGGGCCCGTGGTGTGTTTCAAGCGCACGACCGTGCGCTATATCCTCACCAATCCGATCTACGTGGGCACACTCCGCTATCAGGACGACACGAAGCGAATCCCAGCACTCGCCATCGTCGACGAGGAGACATTCGCCGAGGTGCAGCGCCGCCTGAAGAGCGACGGTCGTCGGCCGGTGCGGATACCACGCGCACACCCTGGCTTCCTGCTGACCGGCCTTCTCACCTGTGCGCGCTGCAAAGGTAAGCTCGACGGACAGCACGCCGACAAACAGCGGCGCTATTACCGCGACCGCACGCGCGCGATGAACCACGCGTGCGATCAGCCGACGATCAACGCCTACATGCTCGACGCGATCATCGTCAAGAAACTCAACCGCCTGGCATTGGCTTTTTCGGCCGATGCGACGGAGCGCATCCGGACCGCGCTCGACTCCGATAACGCCAAGCAGGAGGCGCGCGCTACGCGCGCGCACCTCCTGGAAGAACTCCGCCGCTTAGATGTCGTCTACGCAAAGGGACGGCTCACCGATGGCGACTACGAGCAGCAGGAGTTCGATCTGAAGCAGCGTATCTTCCGCTGCGAGCAAGTGATCGACCTCGCGCTGGAGCGTTCTCTACAGGCGGTCCTCGCGGCTATCCAGTCGTTCCCGAAGATCCTCCCGTACGACGACGCCGACGCGATGAGGCAGCTCAACAATGACCTCCGCCGCGTCTTCACCACGCTGGATATCAATGGGGACGAGCCTCCCTGTCCCGTGTGGTCACAGCAAGCAGGCCTCCTATTCGACCTCCTCGGTGTTGATCCCGGCGCGCTGCATGAAGCATCGGACCCAGTGATGGTCCCGACGATGGGCGTTGAGGACGCGATCGGAGCCTACGTACAACTCCCGCTCCTCGGCATGCCCGCACCGAGCAGCGCCTCGACGGCGCCGCACCTGATCCGGCGGCGCCCGGCGCGGACGACGCGGCCGGACCAGGCTACCCAACCCATGGTGGAGCAATCCTGGCTGTTCGACGAGGGCGCCTAAATGCGCCCCACCGAGTGCGAGATGCCGGACCATTCGGCACGCGTGGAGGAGACCGGCGGGGATGCGCCGCTCTGTCCAACCGACTTCACGTCATGGGCATGCCGCATCCTACGCCGGCAACGCCTCGGGGGTCCTCGTCAGGACCCCCGAGCGTCGACGCCAGAGGAGGCCGTGTGTGACGAAGAATCGGTCGGCTAGCGCGGCTGGACGGGGGCGACGGGGTGACAGGGCCGGAGAAAGACGACGTGGGTAACCGTGATCTGGTATGCTGATCTCATCTTTCCTTCACCCCACTCCGCCTCCACCCTCACCGACCTCCCTCCTCTTGGGCTCTGTTCCTGTCATGAACGCTGGCTCTTCCCACACTATCCCACCCTCTCCCGCAGCGTTCACACCATCCGGCCCCGTATGAGGGGCCTATCTATGACAACCTACAAGGGGCACGTCTATGCCACGGGCCAATCGTCGGATCAAGCGAAGTGTCCAGTCCGGTACGCAAGGACGCCGGGTGGTCCTGTATATTCGCTACAGTTCGCGGATGCAGGAAGAAGGGTGGAGTCTCGAAGCACAACAACGTCTTCTGGAAGCCTATTGCGCCGAGCGCGGTTGGGTGGTCGTCGCCATCTTCTACGACGAGGCGAAGAGCGCCAAAGACGACAATCGTCCGGGCTTCCAACAGATGATGGCGTTCGTCCGTGCGGGCAATGTCGATCGCATCCTGGTGCACAAGCTCGATCGCTTCAGCCGCAACTTGCGCAATCTGTTGACCTATGTCGAGGAGTTAGATCGGCATAACGTCGGCCTCGTTTGCGCCGCGCAGCCCATCGACACGAGCGATCCCATGACGGGGAAACTCGTGTTGGTGATCCTGGGCGCCCTCGCTGAGATGTATCTGGTGACGCTCAGTGAGGAAACGATCAAGGGCAAGCGTGAGCGCGCGGAACAAGGCCTGTGGCTGGGTATGCTGCCATGGGCGTATGACAGGCCGGAAGATGGGGACACGCACCAGGCGCCCGTCCTCGACACGCAGAAGGCCGCGCTGTGGCAGGCCGCTGCCGATCTGTACGATCCTTGTCCCCCCCGACCTCGGCCCGATGGGCTGCCAGAGGCGCGAGCCTGGGGGGATGTGGCGGAGTGGTTGAATACACAGGGCGCGCGGATGGTGACGCGGTGGCAGGGCAAGGCGCGCTGGTCGGGGCGCAATCCCGATGGCGCGATGTTGGCGGATACCGTCGCTGACATGCTGCAGAACCTGTTCTACGCGGGCTACATCGTGTACGACGACCCGGATACGGGGGAACAGCTCCTCTTCGCGGGTAAGCATGAACCGATTACCGATCGCGCACAGATCGAACGCATCCAGGTCAAGTCACGCCGCCGCCTGTCCCTCCATACACAACCACGCGCCACGTCTCGTGTCTACGCCGCCAATGGGATCGTACGCTGCGCGGCGTGCGGTCATCCTCTTAACGTCGCCACTTCCCCTGGCGGAGCGCGCTACACCTGCCTCGCTGGACGCCACGGCGCGTCGTGTCCGGCGCGCTGCCATTCCATCAAGGTCGCTGACCTGGATCGACTCATCGGCGCGCTTATCGCGCGGCTGCGGCTCCCCAAGGCGTGGCGCGCAACGGTCGCGGCGGCCATGAACCGGGATGAGGAGGCCACGAAACGGAAGCGTCGGCGCGCCGATCTACAAGCTCGCCTCGCGCGCGTGCACGAGCGCTATGAGGCCGATGGCTTTGTGTCGAGCACGGTCTATCGCTTGCGAGTCGCGGAGTTGCAGGCAGAGATCGACAGCCTGGGCGAGGTCGCCACTGCGGAGGTGCTGCGCGCTGGCGAGATTGTGGAGTCGCTCGCGGGCCTCTGGGCCTTACCCAATGGCCTGCCAGAAACGGGAGCGGAGACCGACGATGCGGACCGGCGGGCACGCCGCAATGAGCATATGGCCGAACGACGGGCCTTCTTACAGATGGCATTCGCGACGCTCGTGGTCGATCTCGACCGCAAGGCCATCACGGTCGCCGAACTGCGTCCCGCATACCAACCCCTTGCGGAATTACTGCCGCCAGGTCTTATGCCCCAGGGGCTAGTAGCATCCGCCGACAGCAGCCCGGTCTCCATGAGCACGGTAGAATGAGCGCCAACGCTATCGGGTCTTGGCGCCGCGTCGCCACGCTTGCACGCGGCTGCCCGCCTCGATATAGTCCCACATAGTGGTGTAGAAACCGCCCCCGCCCGGGCGGGGGCGCGGCCCGCTTGACGGGTGGGCCACCGTGTGCTTTCCAGTACCTGATCAAACGC
>JAABUZ0100002401.1_pt1 | contig 31176 bp, 31 predicted proteins | sample 5562091 | NCBI WGS metagenome assembly JAABUZ01 (sample SAMN12813069, study PRJNA571459) | rock metagenome | isolation source: Antarctica rocks | place: Antarctica: Victoria Land, Linnaeus Terrace sud | collected 2015-12-21
ACAACTCTGTTCGCACACCAAAAATTGAGTCAGAGGTTTTTCGCTCCGCTCGCCTACTGCTGACGTTCGCACACCAAAAATTGAGTCAGGGGTTTTTCTGACGATCGCCCCCCCTGAACGGATACCCATTTGATTTTAATCTATCCCTAATTGCAATAGCAACTGCGTCACACCAAATCGCTTCTCTTAACTCTTGTTTAAACTTACCAGCCTTGATCATATTAGAGTTGATTGAGATTACATCATCGTCGTGTAAGTCTTCCAAGTCAGACTTGTTTACCATGTCTACATCCATTTGCTGAAATTGATTCAGAGTAATTTAAACTCTCTTTACAACTATCTAATAAACGAAGTTGTTTGTCTTCAGAAAAAATACTTAAATATCCACAATTAAAACAGACATATTCTTTAACTAATTCACGGAATTAGTTAAAGAAGCATTTTTCGGATATCAGATAGAAGAGTGCTCAACGCCTCGCGGCATCAAAGGTTTGGGCAGCAGCCACTGGGTTGACCTGCCAAGGATCAGCGCATCTGCTCAACGCCTGGCGGTATCTATAAGACGCTAGAAGCTAAAAGCTAGTTCCAGCAGGGGTTTGACTCCGCCCATAGAACCAAAGGAAACATCGCATCGGGGGCGGCAGTGAGCGCTCATTTGCTCATTCATCAACCAGCAAAAGGTTTTATACCTATTGCATCTTACCCCTGAAGAATATCAAGTAAGTTCATTGTACCAAGAATCCTGAGGAAGAGAATAACATCAAAACGCACCGCAAGTAAAGCCACCGAAACGGTTAGCGTTGAATAAACCGAACCACATCAGCAGCATTGCTCAAATTCGATACCTGGCACCTGTTAACACCTGCACAACTCCCCTTTGGTAGAAGTGGGGCTTGTGCGTCGTCATTCTTTGGTCAACTTTATGGGAAAAATTGGCGAAGCTCAACTTCGACATCCAGAAAAGCAAGTGGTCGAATAGTATCATCTGCTCCTAAAACAAATTCTTGGTTATATCTACCACCATCCGGTTCACGGAAAATATACACTCGATGTGCGGTCGCATCCACAACCCAATAATCTTCAATCCCTGCTTGGGCATACATCTTAGCTTTTCTTTTTGTATCTAACTTCAGCGTGGCATCAGCAACCTCAATAATCAGGAAGATTTCAGCGGGGGTAGGGTGGTGGTCAAGATAACGTCGCAGCGGCGGTACTACTACGGCAATGTCAGGTTCAGGCTCCGAGCGAGAATCGAGGCTGACCGGATCTTGCAGCCTAACGTGCGCTAAGCCGAATAATAGACCACCCAAATAATCGGCAGCTAGCTCAGTCGTAATAACATGCGGTGGCTTTTTTGCTGCCATAATTATTATTTGCCCATCAACCAGTTCTGTTCGTTCCTCTGGATCAAGAATGCCTGCATCCGCCATTCGGTAATATTCATCTACCGTCCAAAGCTTCTGTTTTGTTGTTTCCATACTTTTAACCTAACTACTACATTAATACCGAGAATCAACACCTGGGAGGGGCTAGAGAGCAGTAATAGTGCGGGGCTTTAGCGGCACTGAAACAAGAATTTTTAAGTACACCCCGTCAAGTGATTCTATTTCAGTGGCTTTTGAGTTAATAATTCCAGAAACTTGTTACGTTCAAGGCTTTGACCACATCGGGGAATTTCTTAAGACAAGTTGCCTCTTTATTTGGGATTCTTTGAGTTCGTTCACAACGTTAGGAAACGAGGCAAAGCTCTGTTGTCATCTTTGTTAGAGTGCCTTCTCCGCTAGAGCCCTGGAATTTATAAAGAGCAAAACGCTAAAACCCTTTTAGGGAGAGCGTTTAGAGCAATGGACACAACTGGATTCGAACCAGTGACCCCCACGATGTCAACGTGGTGCTCTAACCAACTGAGCTATGCGTCCTTGGATTAAAAATCATAGCACAGGTTTAACTGAAGGCGCAAATAGCAAGCATGACTATGATCGCGAAACTGACTTTTTATTTCGGCTGCAACTGGTTCAGCTTGTTTTGGCCTAATTGCAGCAGCTCTTGCGCTTTTGGATAGGCAGTTGTTCCTGATTGAACGGTTTCCAGTTGATTCATAATACCCTGTAACTGGCTGACCAGCTGATTGCGATTCACACTAGCCCCATCAGCAGGGGTAGAATCAATCAAGTTTTGGATGTGACTTTGAGCCTCTTTGAGCGCCTCCACAGACGCTTGCTCCGCTTGCAATCGGGTTCGCACCATTCCTAGATTCCGTTGGTAATTCGCCTGGAATTTTTGCGCTTCAACGTAACCAGGGTCCTCCAGTGGCACACGCTTGAGCTGGTTAATCGCTTGCTCCCAAAGACCAGCTATCTCCTCCCACTCAGTGGCGCTATGGGGTGGATTTTGGGCGGCTTGATCTGCGGTGATCGCATATTGCTGCGCCGCTTGAATTAATGTCCCAGTACGCGCACTGCCCGCCGCCAACCCATAAACTTGCTCAAAATCTCGCTTTCCAGCTGCCAGTCTGGTCTGAGCGGTTCGTCCTGCCAAGGTTGTCGATGGGATTTGCCCCAGCTGATCTAGACCTGCTTGCCAAGATGCGACCACAGACGAGCGATCTGCCCCAGCCGCCGCTTGATACTGCTGCTTCGCGGTTTTGAGCGCCTGTTCTGCTTGATTTAGCTGGTTTTGAGCATTCTTCTCCTGAAACAGCTTGGCTTGCATTCGCCCAATACTAGCTCTGGCTGATTTAAACTCATCCAGAGTAAACTGCCAGCCAAACCAAAACGTGTATTGCGGCGAATAACCCAAAAACCAAACGGGCAGGGCGTCGAGATGTTTTTGAGCCTCTTTTACTTTCACTTCGCCTAGTTCAAAATCAGCAGGACTGGTTGCCTGATTAACCAACTGATCGGCTTGCTCCACCAGTGCGATCGCCTGCCGGTAGTGATAATCCATACTTATATAGGTAGGCAGTAGCAAAATCGGAGCCTTCTGCGCTACCGGCCTCCGAATCATAGGATACGGCAGGTTCAGCACCCAAACCACACCTGCCGCACTGCTCAGGAGTACAACTGCCCATTTGAGCTTGCTCAAAGAAGCTCGGGGCGGCTGGTTGGCTCGTGCAGCTGCCTTGAGGGCTTTTTCACTAAAGTTGGGAATAATATCAACAAGCGTGCCGCGCAGTTCTTCTGTGGAGGCGGGTGAACCGGATTGCGAGCGCAGTTTTTCTAATCTCTTCAAAACAATGTCCCGCTGCACCTGGACAAGCTTTTCAGCCCCAGAAAATTTCTGAAGTTCTGCATGCAAGATTTCAAAGGCGCGATCATTGAGTCTGGTGGTCATAGAGAACACAAGTGCAACTAATTCTAGTGTTCCCAGCGACAAGCTCACTCACACACCCTCCAGCAGCCTGCCTTCTTTTTGGCGATCAAGTTAAGATTTGTAAAGTAAGTAAAAAACAACCGTAGTAAGTAGCATGACAACTGCTTTAATTACCGGCGCCTCTGCTGGTATTGGTGCCGCCTTTGCCCAGGAACTAGCTGCCCGCCGGACGAATCTCGTTTTAGTAGCCCGTTCAGAAGCCAAACTTCAACAGCTTGCCCAACAACTGCAAGATCAATACAATATCCAAGTAGACTTCTTAGTCCAAGATCTTACAGAACCAGCAGCAGCCAAAGCTGTGTTTGACGCCGTCACCCAAAAGGGACTGACGATTGACTTGTTAATTAACAATGCCGGTTTTGGCGACTATGGCTCCTTTGTCGAACTCGACGGGGAGCGGCAGGTGCAAATGGTTCAGCTAAATATTCTGGCCTTAGTGGATCTGACCCACCACTTTTTGCCAGGAATGCGGCAGCGCCGATCTGGGAGCATCATTAATATGTCCTCGACGGCAGCGTTTCAACCGATGCCTTACTTTTCCGTTTATGCCGCCAGCAAAGCTTTTGTTCTTAGTTTTAGCGAGGCAATGTGGGCAGAAAATAGTAGCTATGGCGTCCGCGTCTTAGCCGTTTGCCCAGGACCAACGGAGACGAATTTTTTCCAAGATGCTAAGTTTCCTCAATTTTTGGCAGGTGTTGCCGCTCAGAACTACACTCCTACAGAGGTGGTGGTGCGTCAAGCCCTCCAAGCCTTGGAAAAGAATCAGTCTACCATCGTCCCTGGTGCTATCGGCAATCAATTGGTCGCAAATGCACACCGATTTTTGCCACGAGAAACCCTGGCAAGTCTGTGGAAAACCATTTTAGGAGCCAGAGGATAATTAAAAATGGATTTTTAATTTTTTTACATATAGCGAGTTAGCTGAACTCTGTAGCGATCTTTTTTGGTGACGGCGACTTCCCCAACCTCTAACCGTCCCTTGCCGCGAATGGCGACTAAGTCCCCCGGTTTAATTAGATGACTGGACTGAGTGATTTCCTTCCAGTTAACTCGCACATCACCACCGTCAATTAAATCAGCCATTTTGCTACGGGACATACCAAACCCAGCTGAAGCGATCGCATCCAGCCGCAGAGAAGCTTCCACCGTCGTCAATTCTTTCTTCTTCGGTTCTCTAATCTTCAGTTCGCTCAGGTCAATCCGAGAAGTTTTAACTGGCACTGATCGCACCTGCTTGAGGTTCATCTCCAGAAATTCCACCAGCTCTGGCACCACTATCGCCTGCGCTCCCCGTTCGCCCAGCACGATGATGTCGCCAGTCTTGTCGCGTACAATCCCAGTACCCAGCATTGCGCCCAAAAAGTCGCGGTGAGTCGCCGTATCAAATAGAAAATTACCGGCAATCTCCAGCGCCACAACTTCAACTTGGGAGTTCTCTAGGGGCAGTTCCGAGCGTGCGATCGCCACCCGTTGCCGTTCTGCTTGCGGATAGCCTCCCCAAGCCTCCAGCTGCACTTCGGTTAAACGGCTGAACGCCCGCTGAGTTTCCGCCAGTTCCGGAGGAGAAAGAAAATCCGTTAAAACAATTTCCCAGGTTTTGATTGCCTGATCCGCCTGGTCAATCACACGAGCCACAGTGTCTCGATTTTCAACTGCTTTTAAAAGTTCTTCCCTCGGCAGCATTCTTTAGGCATTTTTCTACAAACACTATCTTGATTCTATCTTCTGCGATTCGCCTAGACGCGCTGCCTATACCTCTGCTGGATCAGCGTAACCCTGGATATTTTCTGGCTCAAACTGACGAAGTACCCGGGTTGCCTGACGCGTCAGACTTTCAGAGCCCTGAACCACGACCAGATATTTACCAGCATTTAGGCGGTTGCGGTAAGGTAAAGCATCACCACTACCTAGCACTAAGCCGACTCCACCACCGGCAAACAAACCACCCATAAGACCACCGCCAGCACCCAATAGTCCACCAATTAAGTGATTGCCTAATCTCCCCGCCCAGGGGAAGGTATCTAAACCCGTGAGGATGTTGAACGCAAACCCAGCTGCAAAGCCAAATGGGACGAGCCAGAACGACAGTAGTTGCGATTGCTTTTTGGCTTGCTCGTTGGGGTCAATCAAGCCAAACTCGTCAGCACTCTTGTACCCCCTACCCAGGATGCTCACTTTATCAATCGGTACGCCATCTTTCTCTAAGGCCAAGTACGCAGCTTCTGCCTGTATGCGGTCTGGCAGCACGGCAACAAGGTAATTCATCGATTCAACAATAATTATCTAATAATTCCCTTTCGCATGGTCAAACGTCTACATAGGGCTTAACCTACTACTTGGGGTTTGAGCAACTCCAGACAACCACTATCCCTCATTCTACTGTAACGCCAATACACTCTGGACTACTTTTTCTTGATTGAGTCAGGTTTACTCGCTTTATTCTGGAGTCGGATTTTTTTTAATTTATTTATAAAAATACCATGTTTGGCAATCTTTAGTCTAAAAATTAACTGAAACTTTACAATACCTGGTCTATGTGCTCGCCACCGTTGATAATAACGATAGCTGATCAAGGCGTTTTACCCTCTATACTCGGGGTTGCCCCAGCCTCAACCAACTCACTTGCTAATCATGTCTAAAGTTCTTGTCTCCGACAAAATTGACCAAGCTGGGATTGACATACTATCCCAAGTAGCTCAGGTTGACGTGAAAATCGGTCTGTCGCCGGAGGAACTGGTGCAGATAATTCCAGAGTACGACGCGCTGATGATCCGCTCTGGCACCCGCGTCACCCAGGAAATCATTGAGGCTGGGACACAGTTGAAAATCATCGGTCGAGCCGGTGTAGGCGTTGATAATGTAGACGTTCCCGCTGCCACGCGCCAAGGGATTGTGGTTGTGAATTCCCCAGAAGGTAATACAATCGCGGCAGCTGAGCATGCGATCGCCATGATGATGGCCCTCTCGCGCTACATTCCAGATGCTAACCAGTCCGTCAAAAGCGGCGAGTGGAATCGCAACAGCTTTACCGGAGCCGAAGTCTACAAAAAAACCCTAGGCATTGTCGGCTTGGGTAAAATTGGTTCCCATGTTGCCAATGTAGCTAAGGCGATGGGCATGAGACTGCTGGCATACGACCCATTTATCTCTGCAGAACGGGCAGAGCAACTGGGCTGTCGCTTGGTGGAGATGGATATGCTACTGCACGAAGCAGACTATATCACGCTACACATGCCCAAAACGCCAGAAACCACCCACCTAATTAACGCCGAAGCGCTATCCCAGATGAAACCCACCGCCCGGATTATTAACTGCGCCCGGGGAGGAATTATTAACGAAGCAGACTTGGCAGAAGCGTTGAAAAACGGCAAAATTGCTGGTGCCGCATTGGATGTGTACGAGACAGAACCGCTGGGAGACTCGCCCTTGAAGTCACTGGGAAAACAAGTCATCCTCACCCCCCACTTGGGAGCCTCCACCACTGAAGCACAAGTCAATGTTGCTATTGACGTGGCAGAACAAATCCGCGATGTGCTGCTGGGGCTACCGGCGCGCTCAGCGGTGAACATCCCTGGACTCGGTCCCGATGTGTTAGAAGAACTTAGACCCTATATGCAACTGGCTGAAACACTCGGCAAGTTGGTGGGGCAGCTAGCTGGAGGACGGGTGGAGTCGCTAAATGTCAGACTGCAAGGGGAACTGGCAACCAATAAAAGCCAGCCCTTGGTAGTGGCAGCGCTCAAAGGGCTACTCTCCCAAGCTTTACGGGAACGGGTAAATTACGTTAATGCCAGCATCGAAGCCAAAGAGCGGGGAATTCGCGTGATTGAAACCCGAGATGCCTCGATCCGGGACTATGCTGGATCGCTGCATCTAGAAGCGACAGGTTCCTTGGGTGAGCATTCCGTGACGGGCGCTTTGTTGGGGGATGGCGAAATCCGCCTCACCGACATTGACGAGTTCCCGATCAACGTACCCCCCACTCAGCATATGCTGTTTACCCTGCACCGCGATATGCCGGGGATTATTGGCAAGCTCGGCTCCCTGCTGGGTAGTTTTAATGTCAATATTGCCAGTATGCAAGTGGGCCGTAAAATCGTGCGCGGTGATGCAGTCATGGTGCTGAGCCTAGATGACCCCCTACCCGATGGGATTTTGGATGAGATTATCAAAGTGCCAGGGATTCGGGATGCTTATACGGTGACACTGTAGGAGTCAAGAAGAGAGAGAGGGAGATGGGGAGAGGGGGAGATAGGGAGATGGGGAGATGGGGAGATGGGGAGAATAATTCCTCTTTCCCCCCTTCACCCGCTCCCCCCCTCACCCCCTCACCCCCTCACCCCCTCACCCACTCCCCCTCACATTAGATATGGCAAACACCTGGTGGGAACTACAAATTCTTTGTGATCCAGACTTGGAAGATTCTATCTTCTGGCGGCTGGAGAAATTTGGTTGCCGGGGTACGGCTAGTGAGAAACGCGGACCTGACTGCCTGGTACGCGCTTACTTACCTAGAAACCAAGCTTCTCTACTGGACTTGGAGGCGATGAAGCAGCAACTACGCCAAGATGCAGTGATGGTGGGGCTGTCTGAGCCAAAGATGGAGTGGCAGCTGATTGATGAAGAAGACTGGGCGAGTAGCTGGAAGCAACACTGGCACCCCCAAGAAATTGGCGATCGCTTTTTAATTTACCCCGCTTGGCTACCAGTACCAGTGAAATCAGAACGGCTGCTGCTACGGCTTGATCCGGGTGTTGCTTTTGGCACCGGCAATCATGCTACGACCCAACTGTGCCTGGAGTCGCTGGAAATGCACCTGAGTGACGACTCCAGCAATAGGGTAGTGGCGGATATTGGCTGTGGCTCTGGCATTCTCTCGATTGGGGCTATGCTACTGGGAGCCAGCAAGGTATATGCAGTCGATACAGACGAACTAGCAGTGCAATCTACTTGCAGCAATCGCGATCTTAACCAGATCAGTCCCCAGCAGCTGATGGTAGAACAGGGCAGTGTGGAGCTATTGAGCAAACTGATTTCCGAACCAGTCGACGGCATCGTATGCAATATTTTGGCTGAGGTGATTATTGACTTGATTCCGGCAATGAGTGCGATTTCTAAACCCACAACTTGGGGCATCCTCAGCGGCATCTTACTAGACCAAGCCAAATCGGTTGCCGACACCTTAGAGCAACATGGCTGGGTCGTTGCTACCCTCCTGCAGCAGAAAGACTGGTGTTGCTTAAATATTCAGCGCTTGTAGAAGAGGAGGGGGGAGTGAGAGAGGGGGAGACAAGGGGAGGGGGAGAAAAAATCCTTAAACTCCGATGCCTAGTGGCAATCTAACATTTCTCCATCCCCCTCTCCCCCCCTCTCCCCCTCTCCCCCTCTCTTGCTCGGTCAGACTAAATATCCTCTTCGCTCAACTCCCGGGTCATATAGTCAAACGGCTCATCCACAAAGGCGGTATTTTCAATTCCCGCCGCTGCCACTTGTTCCTTAACAATACCTCTCATAATTTGGATACCTTGAATCGTCGGACCAATTGGCACACCCAAAGAGTTATAAGTTTCCCGTAACCCTTCCAGCACCCGCTCATCCAGCACATCCATACTGCCAGCAACTAGCGCGTAGGTAGCGTAGCGCAGGTAGTAGTCCATATCCCGCAGACAGGCAGCATAGCGCCGTGTCGTGTAGGCATTCCCACCAGGGCGAATCAGTTCCGGCAGTTCTTCAAACAGCCTTGAGCCAGACTGCTTCACAATCGCCGCAGCATTACCATTGATAGTTGCCGCCGCCTGGACTCGTGCCGTACCTGTCTCAAAGTAAGACTTCAGCCGGTCGAGGGCATTATTGTCGAAATACCGACCTGCAACGTCGTAAGTTCCAATTAAGCTTGTTATCGCGTCCCGCATGATATTGTTCTCCCAATATTTCCTATCCGCGTTTTTTTATTTTTGACCCGCTTTTTTGCACTTGGCACCAGGTTTCTGTGCCGCTTGAAGCCTGAAGGCTCACAGGCAAATCATTGGCTACTTTAAGGATTTTATGCCAAACTTGGCCTCTGTGAGATGAACAATCCTAACCCCGAGAAAGAGCAGGTTGTCAGGAGAAGACTTATAAGAACGGATTAGGCAGTATTTTGTATCTTAAGGCACAATTGCCCGGCAACGCTCTCTTTAGGATGGTTCAAAAGTGGCAAAGTCAGTTTTCTACCTGCCCTGGCAGCAGCCTTTGAATATTTTTGGCAAGGTTAAGCAAATTTATTGATAAGGAGTCTATTCCATGCCTGAAACCCCACAAGACGTCTTGAACATGATTCAAGACCAAAACATTGAGCTAATCGATCTGAAGTTTGTTGATCTGTTTGGTATCTGGCAACACTGCACGTTCCACCGCAGCCTAGTTGATGAAGACTCCTTCACAGATGGTATAGCTTTCGATGGCTCCAGTATTCGGGGTTGGAAAGCCATCAACAATTCAGACATGTCGATGGTGCCTGATCCAACGACTGCCTGGATCGACCCCTTTATGGAAGTGCCGACCCTAAGCATGATCTGCACCATTATCGAACCCCGTACCGGAGAGCTTTATGAGCGTGACCCCCGTTCTATTGCGCAAAAGGCAATCGACTACCTAATTTCGACTGGTATTGGTGATACGGTCTTCTGTGGCCCGGAACCTGAATTTTTTATATTTGATAGCGTCCGCTATGACCAGGAAGGGCATCAAGGCTACTATTACATAGATTCCTCTGAGGGGATTTGGAATTCTGGTAAGGATGAACCCGGCGGCAACCTCGGCTACAAAATTGGTTACAAGCGTGGCTACTTCCCAGTAGGACCTTCGGATATGCTGCAAGATATCCGTAGCGAAATGCTGCTGACAATGGCCAAGTGCGGTGTACCAATTGAAAAGCACCACCATGAGGTAGCAGCGGGTGGACAGTGCGAGTTAGGCATTCGGTTTGCGCCCTTAGTCCATGCAGCCGACTACGTGATGACTTATAAATACGTCGTCAAGAATGTCGCCCGCAAACATGGCAAGACGGCTACCTTCATGCCTAAGCCCCTGCACAACGACAACGGTACTGGAATGCACTCCCATATGTCTATCTGGAAAGATGGACAACCGTTGTTCGCCGGTGATAAGTACGCTGGCTTGAGTCAAACGGCTCTGTATTTCATCGGCGGTCTGATCAGACACGCCCCTTCACTCTTAGCTTTCACCAACCCCACAGTTAACTCTTACAAGCGGTTGGTGCCTGGTTTTGAAGCACCTGTGAACTTGGCTTACTCAGCAGGGAATCGCTCGGCTTCAATCCGCATTCCTATCAGTGGTAGCAATCCCAAGGCGAAACGGCTAGAGTTCCGTTGCCCCGATCCCAGTTCCAACCCCTATCTAGGTTTTTCCGCTATGCTCTGTGCGGGTTTGGATGGCATCAAGAATCAGATTGATCCTGGTGAACCGCTAGATGTGGACATCTACGAACTCAGCAAAGAAGAACTGGCTAAGGTACCCAAGGCTCCTGCCTCCCTGGCAGAGGCTCTCTCAAACCTAGAAAAGGATCATGATTTCCTGAGTGCTGGTGGGGTATTCCCGGAAGACTTCATTTACAACTGGATCGAGTTAAAGATGGAAAATGAAGTCAAGCCGCTCCTTAAGCTGCCACACCCCTACGAGTTTGAGCTTTACTACGATGCTTGATTGCCCAGGAATAGCGGGCGTTGAGTGATTGAGCAGCACGAAAGCGAGAGCAGCCATCCAGCCAGGTGGCTGTTTTTTTGTGTCAGATCAGGATTCACTCTAATATAGCCGCTGATTACTGACTAAAGATATATGATTTATTCGTTACACTTATTTACAGTAGAGAGCGATTTATAAGATTAATCCAAGCCATTCCCATGCCTGACACTCTAACCAAGCTGACCTATCAGACTTTTCAGCAGGGCAAAAATTACTTTGGTCTAGCTCACAAAATCTTAAGTACACGGTTGCTGAGCTTAATTTCTCCGCCAACTGAGCGGAACACCAAAGCGATCCCCCCAGAGCTTCTACCAAAACTCCAACAAAGGCTTAATCAGCTGCTCGAAGCCGACTGGCAGGATGCTGAACGGGGTGTATATCCACATAGCTTACTTTTTGATAACCCCTGGTCAGATTTTTTCCGCTACTATCCACTGGTTTGGCTAGATATGCTACAAATCTGGGAGCGGGCTAACCAGAAGCGATATCAAGATTTTTCGTCAGATGTGGAGACGGATGGTTATCCCAGCTACTATCTGCAAAACTTCCATCACCAAACCAATGGCTACTTGAGTGATTCGTCAGCCAATCTATATGATTTGCAGGTTGAACTTCTCTTTGGTGGCTCAGCTGATCCGATGCGGCGTCGAATTCTAGCTCCGTTGAAACAAGGGCTGAAAGCTTTTGATTCGGTTCCACCCCGGCAAATACGTATCTTAGATGTAGCTTGTGGAACTGGTCGCACCCTGAAATTGATCCGTAGCGCTCTGCCTCAAGCATCCCTCTTTGGTACGGATCTCTCACCTGCATACTTGCGTAAGGCCAATCATCTGTTGTCTGAAATTCCAGGAGAATTGCCGCAACTGCTACATGCTAATGCAGAAGAGCTACCCTACCTAGATAACTATTTCCATGCAGTTACTTGCGTTTTTCTGTTCCATGAACTCCCTGCTGCGGCGCGTCAGCAGGTGATCAATCAATCTTTTAGGGTAACACAACCAGGAGGAGTCTTTATTATCTGTGACTCAATTCAGGTTAGTGATTCGCCGGAAATGATCCCATTGATGGACAACTTCCACGAAACGTTCCATGAACCATACTACAAGCAGTATACGACTGATGATTTGGTAGAACGTTTAGAGAAAGCAGGCTTCCAAAATATTACAACTGAAGTCCACTTTATGAGTAAGTATCTGATCGCCCACAAGCCAAGCGTCAAAGCTAAAAGCTATTAGCTATAGCAACCCGATTTGAGTTGTGAACTGTAGCGCAGGCATGCATGCCTGCGCTACGGAACATTTTACGAATCACTTAGGACTGCTATATTAGCGATTAGCTCTCTCGTGACAAGCAAAAGCAGGCAAAAGTTTAGGGGCGTTGTTTTTGCATCCAAAATTAACCCACTAGACTGATAAGAACTGCGCCAACAGGCGATACAGTGGGTTAAGGCAAACCCCAAGGCTCTTGGAACGGAAACTCTTATGACAACCTACCCGCCTGATTCGGAAACGGTTGTGACCCAATCTCTGTCTAGCGACGAACTGATCAACCAGCTTACCGAGGATAGGAACGCTATTAACTACGTAGAGGTAATTCAAACGGTCATCGCCAGTCTGCAACAGGACGAAAGCGCGATGGTCAGCCAAACTGAAGAAGGCTATGTTTGGAAGTTTAAGTACGGCAGCGTTGAAGTGTTTGTGCAACTCACTGGGCTGAAGGATGAAGATACTTTTACCGCTTGGGCTGCTGTACTCAAGCTACCTGCTAAAGACGAAGCGCGATTAATGCGCCAGCTTTTGGAGATGAACTGGTCTGGCACGTTTGAAGCCTGTTTCGGCATTTTTAACGATCAGGTAGTTGTGCTGTCAACCAGAATCCTGACAGAGCTGTCTGCCAGCGAAATTTCCCGCATCATTACTGTAGTAGCAACGATCGCTGATCAAAACGACGAAGTCTTACAGTCTGAATTCGCTGCGACTTGACAAGAGAACACTGCCCCTCTGCTCCGGGCGTGCCCCAGGCACCACCCCTACTCCTCTGCCCCTCTGCCCCGATTTGGCGGCTGATTCCGCCGCTGGAAGCACCGGGGCAGGTGCAGATGGCGATTGATCGCTGGTTACTAGAGCAGCATCAGGGAGGAAAGCATCCCCCAACTTTGCGGTTTTACACTTGGTCGCCACCCGCAATCTCACTAGGCTATCATCAGTCCAGCTGGCCTGAATATTGGCAGCAGTTGACCTGGCAAGTAGCACCCTTGGAGTTGGTACGTCGTCCTACAGGTGGACGGGCAGTGCTGCATCAGGGGGATCTAACCTACGCCGTAGTAACATCAGGACTAAGTGGTAGCCGCGTCCAAGTGTATCAGAAAATTTGTGAGTTTTTGATTCAAGGGTGGCGATCGCTCGGTGTAGAATTGCACTATGGCAACTCTGGGCGGGGATACATTCACAACCCTAGTTGTTTTGGCACCGCCACTGGTGCAGATTTAGTCTTGGCAGATAATTCAAAATTCATTGGTAGCGCCCAGCTTAGACGCGGCAGAGCGATTTTGCAACATGGTTCAATCCGCTTGGAGCCAGATGCCGCGCTGTTTGCTCAAGTTTTTGGTGCCGAATCTTTTAGTCCGGTTCAACTGCCTCTTACCCAACGGGGAGAAGTTCTGATTCAAACGGTCATAGAGGCAATGGTTGCGGCAGCGGGTAATTGTTTCGGCGGCCAGTTGGTACTGCAACCCCTCTCTGGGTCTGAGTGGGAAGCGATAAGAGCGCAACCCGATCTGGAAGTGAAGGCAAAACAGGCAAGCACGTAATTTTGAGGCTCGTGTAGTGATAAACGTAGTTAAATCCCTGTTTTACTTCTTCCTGGCTGGCTTGTTCGAGATTGGTGGCGGTTACTTAATTTGGCTCTGGCTGCGAGAAAGTAAGCCAATGTGGCTAGGCGCATTAGGTGCAGTTGCTCTGGTTCTCTACGGAGTTATCCCTACGCTTCAGCCAGCTCAATTTGGTAGAGTCTATGCTGCCTATGGTGGAGTATTTATCCTCATGGCTATGTTCTGGGGTTGGAAGGTAGACGGCCTTCTCCCTGACCGCTATGACCTGATTGGAGTCAGTTTAGCTCTTCTTGGTGTGCTGATCATCATGTACTGGCCCAGGGTTTGAGTAGCAGAACTGGTTAGAGATGAAGATTTTATTTTTTTTTATGTATTGAATAATACTTGATTGAGCTTTGGTATTAAAAATTACAGAAAGCTAAAAGCTCTACCCGGTATTGTGAACATCTTTAAGAAAACATGATCGCAATCCATGTCTAATCGAGTCAGTTCTACTACTGTGGCTGATGAAGGACTTAAACCCCAACTTGGCCTTGTAGGCATAACAATCAACGCAATGGCGCTGATCGCTCCTGGCGCTTTCCTGTGGACTACCTACCAGTTGCAATCCCCAAGGGATTCAGCCCCCAATATGTGGGCTTCGGTTGCTCTAGCAACAGCGATCGCCCTCCTAACCGCAAGTTGCTACGCCACACTGTCCAGAGCCTACCCCGAGGCTGGAGCAGGTAGTTCCTATTACTACGCGGAGGCAGCAATCATAGCGAAGGAGGAACACAAGCACTTCCGCTTCGCTCGCCTCGCCAAATTTGTCACTGGCTGGGCGGCACACCTGTACTACTGGGTTTATCCTGGGGTAATGGTCGCCTTCATGGGGACACTGATCGTCTTCATCGGTCAGCTTTTCCACCCCACCTTTGGGTCAGATAACACGACCAAAGTCATAATTTGCTTTGTCTTCGCTGCTATCGTTGGCAGCATCGCCCTCCTCGGTGTCGTCGGCTCCACACTTGTCAACATCATTATCAATATTGTCCAGATTTCGTCTCTTGCTTTCTTCTCAATCCTGGCGATCGCCTATCGCTTGGGTCACCCTAGTGTACCCTATGAACATGGGAATGGTCTGAGCATAGTTCTACCGCATGACTTCAAGGGGCTGATCTTTCAAACCACCATTGCGATCCTGCTCGTCGTGGGCTTTGAGTCGGCTACGGCGCTAGCTGGTGAAGCTAAGCACCCCGAGAAGGACATCCCCCGTGGCGTCATCTTGTCTCTGATTATTCAAGCGTGTATCTGCTACTTCTTCGAGTACTTCGCCGCCAACTTTTTCATTAACAAGCAATACCAGGGGGTAGTGGATAAAGCTGGAGCTAACTTCTCGCTGATCGACGCGACAAAGACGTTCTCAAACATTAGTCAGGTTCCAGGTATTGATCAAAAAGCGTACGTGGGTGGCAGTATTGTTCAAGGGTTCGATGCAGCAGCAGCATCAAGTGCCCCGATTGGAGACATGGCAAAGACCCTTGGTGACACCCTACTCGGCGGAAATGGTTTTGGCTTTGAGTTGATCTTGGCGATCACAGTTGTGTTGGCACTGATTGGCACAGCTCTCTCCTCCCTAGCAACCGGTGTACGTATCAGCTACGCGATGGGTGGAGACGCAGAGCTTCCTGAGGTGTTCGGCTTCATGCACGGTCGGTTCAATACCCCGCACATAGCCATCTACTTTCTCACAGTTGTCTCAGCAGTGATCGGCGGCTTCGGGGTAATCAGCTCTGACAACTTGACCATTATTACTCTAATGTCCAACGTTGGTACATTCCTGCTCTACGGTTTGACCTGTGCAGTAACTTTTATTGCCTCTATAGACCATTTGTTAGAGGGGCAGACGAATGTTTGGCAAACCAAGGTGATCCCGGTTTTGGGTACACTATTGAACTTGGCTATGATGATCGGGGTAATTTACTTCGCCCTTGTTGGCACTGGGAACTCGCAGAAAAACACTCTCTGGGCTCTCGGCTGGGCGATCGCCTTTTTTGTGATGGGATTTGTCTACCTCTTCATCAACAGTGCTGCTAGACGACTGCCAATCTTCCTGCCCCGCAATCACACTGATGCCCGAAGGGGGGGGTTGTAGGGCGGCACAAGCGATTCCAATCAGGATTCACTGTGAGAGTCGAGATAGTTAAATAAGTCAGAAAGCTTGAGGGATAATCAACAGACTATGGACATGATTGTAGCAATCATTCAGCCATCCAAGCTTGAAGATGTAAAAAAAGCTTTGGTGGCGGTTGGTATTCAGGGAATGACCGTTATAGGCTCGAAAGGTTTTGGTCGGCAAAAAGGCCGTCCGCTAGCGTTTTTGGGTCTCTACGACCTTGATAACCAGCCGTTTACTGTGGACTTTTTGCCCAAGGTCAGGATTGAAACAGTTGTCCCTAGCGAAAGGACAGACCTGATTGTGGACACGATTGTTAAGACTGCCCGTACTGGCAAGATTGGTGACGGCAAAGTGTTTGTCATACCTGTTAGCAAAGCCGTCCGCATCCGCACTGGCGAACTCAACGAAGTAGCCCTTTCGCCGGAAGAGGCAACGGCAACATAGCCCTTTTACAGATTAGTCAGGGTGTAATTACTTATACAAATAACTTGACGGGGTTCTCGCTAAACTGAGACGGAACTTTCTTTCAACACTTAATGCCGCAGTCACCAACTGCGGTTTTTTCTTTAATACCTCATCGGGCGCTAATAATAGATTCGGCACGATAGATTTCTTCATCGCTGCCCTGCACCATTACTAGATAATTACCTCGTAGCACAGACTCACCATAGCTTTTGACTTGTGCTTCGGTAGCTGCTAAACCAATCAATCCCCCAATCAAGCCACCAGATGCCGCTCCAATAGCACCGCTAGAAAAGGCAAAAGCTATGACAGTTCCAGCACTACCCGCTAGGATTACTTGACCTACACCAGGAATTGCCAAAGTACTAACGCCCAACAATAAGCCAGCTACGCTTCCTAACTTATTGCCTTTGACCAATCCTTGGACTGAACCTGTTGTAGCGCCTTGACGAGCTTTATTAGCCAGGTTTCTCATTACTTCGTCATCATCAAGCTGCTGATTGGGAGCTGAGTCTTTAGCGATCAAGGAAACCTGCGCCATCGGAAAGCCGGAATCTTTCAGATGATTCAGAGCTTGTCCTGCCTCTTTGCGACTAGAAAATACGCCAATAGTACGCTGGTGTTGACTTAAAACCACTTTCCCTCCTGTGTATTGGGTAAAACAAAAAAACATTCTGTAGCTTATGCTACCGTTATATCATTTTTTAGCTTCAAATCAAGGGCTGATGACAAATTAACTATTTGTCGTAGTAAAAGTTGGGGGGTAGAGAAAAACCTAACCCCCAAGGTTCATGCCGCAGACTTCTTGAGTTGCTTTTTTGAGCTTAATCGCTTATAATCCGCTAGCAATAAGGTCTGGAGATATGAATTATGAATAGAGATACACTGACAATGCTAGGGTGTTCTAGCTCTTTGGCCTTTATGCTACTAACGGGAAATACGGCAAAAGCTAGTAAATTAGCACCGCAGTCCGCAGGCTTTGCAGGTACTACAACAACTGCTGCACAGAAAGTTAATGTACCCCTTTCTCAAGGAAATCCCCAATCTACCTCACTAGACCCTAACAGCGACACAGTAGGAGATATAGCCATTGCCAAGTTTGGCTGTGACTGCCCTAGTTGCCGAAACCAGGTACTTCAGATGATACAAAGCGGGAGACTGGCTCTGACTCAGTAAAACAGCTTGTCACACCTAAAATATCGCTAAACAAAAAGTTATTCATTTCAAACTTATTGTGCAGCAGGGTAATCAGCAGCCAAATAACTGGAGAAAATAAAGAAAAAGGCGCTAGTTTTTCGGTGGGAACCTGAATGGACTCCCTGCAGTCTGATTCAATGCGAGTATGCGCTGCTGCTATGAGTAAACGCTTTTTGAGATTTTTGCTTCGCCATCGGCTAACCCGACCTCAATGGGTGTTGCCACTCCTCTCACTGATAGTGGCATCAAGTATTTGGGCTATCTCCTATGCCTTACCTGCCGACGCCTCGCTATTTGACCTGCTCTTCCAGGGTGTCCAGGCCGTCCAGTTGTCTAACCTCTCTGACCAGCAGGAAATTGCTCTGGGCAGCAAGATAAACCAGCAGATCCTCAGCAGCGATTTCAAATTGCTCGATGACCCAGCGATCGCCAAATATGTAGATCGGGTGGGTCAGGGCTTAGTACCCTACAGCAAGCGTCCCAACCTCCCCTATCATTTTCAGGTAGTCCAGGACAAGCAAGTCAATGCTTTTGCCACGACGGGAGGCTATGTATACGTCACTAGCGGTCTATTGGCTACTGCCGCTAACGAAGCCCAGATGGCTGGTGTCATCGGTCACGAAATGGGTCACATCGGGGCGCGTCACTTAATTGCCCAGATGCGGAAGCAAGCGATCGAATCTGGGATTGCCAGCGCGGCTGGGCTTGACCGCAGCACCGCTGTAAATCTTGGGGTGCAGCTGGCGTTGAACCTGCCTGGGAGTCGTCGCCAGGAGTTTGAGGCGGACCATCTGGGGTTGTTCACCATCACCCAAGCAGGCTACGATCCTAAAGCACTGCCTGCTTTTATGAAAAATCTAGTCAACTCTGCCTCAGTGCCTGCCTTCCTGAGTAACCATCCGGCTACCCCTGACCGGATTCGCACCCTGAACCAACTCATTGACCAGAACAATTTGACTGGCTCTGGGGGTCTAGACAACGCTGCCTATCAGTCCACTGTTCGGTCACGTTTGACAGGTTAAAGGCATAAAAAGAGGTTAACTGCTCACAATAAATACTCTTGAGGATAAAGCACTGTGAAATTTCACTGGCTAGTAGCCAGTACCTTAAGTACCTTTCTGCTATCGTCTCCTGCTAATGGGGCGAGACTCCAATCTTGGCGTTTTAATGCCAATAACAACCGACTGGACTTTAGCACGGATGGAGCAGTTCAACCCAAGGCACAATTAATCTTCAACCCGACCCGCTTGGTAATTGATTTACCAGGAACAACCGTGGAACGTCCGACTGTGACGCAGTCGATTAGCGGAGCGATTCGCTCGTTAAGGGTAGGACAGTTGGATAACCAGACGACTAGGTTGGTGATGGAATTGAATCCGGGTTATACGCTAGACCCGACTCAGGTACAATTCCGGGGTGCTTCCCCCAACCAGTGGACGGTACAGTTACCGACGCCTCAAACATTGGCATCTTTTTCAATCCCTAATAGGGATTTGTACAGAACAACCGCCCCAATCATAGATACATTACCACATTCGCGCTTAACAAGTGACGTATCCGACGGTTCAAATGGAAATCGCTATAACTCTCCTAGTCCCGACTTACCACAAAGTCAGCCATTAGCGCCAGCGTCCAGTGCGTCCCTAATCGCTCCACCCCCAACTCATCAACTACCAGGAGTGGCAACGATTCAGTCTGTACAACTGTCTATTGATGGGGCGCTACTGCTGATCAGGGCTTCCCAACCTTTAAAGTACATCGGCGGCCAGGACCGAGAAACTGGCCTCTACCGCATTACAATTGAGAATGCCCAACTTGCGAGCGCAGTTAGAGGGCCAACTCTTGATGCCAACAGTCCCTTACTGCGGGTGCGCTTGCAGCAGTCCGACCCCCGTACTGTCGTGATTTTGGCGCAACCGGCGGCTGGCGTGCGGATTGGGTCAGTCGATCAACTCAGTGTCCAGCTGTTATCCCTACAGTTACAACGCTATTCTACGGCGTTGGTACCCCCCCAGGCAACCCTCAGTCCTTCCCAACGCGACCCAGCACTAGAAACTCAGACCTTCGCACCCCAGCAGCCCCGGCTTCCAAAGGGGCGAATCATCGTAGTCGTTGATCCAGGACATGGAGGTAAAGACTCTGGCGCAGTTGGCATCGGAGGGTTGCAAGAAAAGAACGTGATCTTGCCAATTGCCCAACAAGTAGCGGCGATACTGGAGCAACATGGTGTGCAAGTGGTTCTGACTCGCACGGCTGACTATTTCGTAGACCTAGCACCACGAGTTGAAATGACACAGCGGGTGAATGCCAACTTGTTTGTCAGTATCCACGCCAATTCCATTGATAGCCGCCCGGATGTGAATGGACTGGAGGTGTATTACTATGACAGCGGTATGCGTCTGGCTCAGACGATCCAAAAGAGCGTTTTGCAGAGTATCGATATTAGAGAGCGGGGGGTGCGGAGAGCAAGATTTTATGTGTTGAGGAAGAATTCAATTCCAGCCGTTTTAGTGGAAACCGGTTATGTTACCGGCGTTGAGGATGCTCCCCGATTGGCGGCCCCAGCTTACCAAAGTCAAATGGCTGCCGCGATCGCACGCGGCATCCTACAGTACATTAAACAAAATTTTTAGCCATTTCTTGCCAATGGTTTCATTTCCAATCAATTCATTTGCCCAGCGAGTGAGGATTCCATAGGGCATTGACGAAAGGGCCAGATTCTGCTATTTATCACAGCCAGACGCACCTTCATTACAGTAGACACTCCACCAAGGATCTATCTTGGTCTTATCCTCTGGGCCTAAGGTGCTGATATTCAACACAGTACGGAAGCTGGAGTTAGCATCCCCGTACCTCATGTGTATATGAAGCGGCTCGCCGGGGGCGCCGTGGGGCGATCGCAAGGTAACATAATAAAACTTTTGACAGGCATCATCTTGCGACACCAACTCAAACAAATCCCAGATGGATGTCTTAGATTCCTTTGGGTAATAGAACGGATCGCCTGCCGCACCCTTGTAGACATAGCGGCAATTTTGTGCAATAGGCGTCTTTCCTTCCAGATCATCATAGAAAGAGAAAAACTCCATTTTACTGAAAACAACTCGCTTCGGGTTACGCGGATCGGTGGCGGAAACTTCTGTTGGATCGATGGTAAAATTGCCATCAAGACCAAGGTACTGAACCTTAAAAGCATTGGGAGAATAGACTCTATAATCTATCTTTGAATGGCGCTCACTAGCCATAGCATCTGGCTGTGATGGGTTTTGATCAACACTACTAGAATCCCCTTCGGCACTAGGAGCCTGCTGTGCAATCAAAAGTGGCCTAACAGCGTTATCGTCAGCGCCGAGTACCCTCCCGGCAGACCCACCGATGCTGATTGCTCCTACTGTCAAAACCACAAACATGGCTATGACGCTCAAAATTACTAGCCTCGAACGACGCATATTGCTACCTCCTGTATCTATGTATCTCAAAACCAATGGCTTTTTTTAAACCTTAGAGGTCGTTTATAACAATAAGATTAAAGGATAAATATTTATATGCCCCAGTAGGGGATTGCTTTTGCAAAAAAGTAAAAGCTTTAATTTTTTTAAGAGTTTTACTAATTTTGTCTAGGTACTGTTATTAAAAACCAGCAATGGCGTTTCTCGCAAAAGAAGTAAAGTTAGCATGAAGAAACTCATTCTACTTGTATGTGTTGTTTTAGCCTTTTCTCCTGTCATAACTCACGCGGAAACACCAGACGAATGGATTCGGCTGGGACACCGCATTCATGGAGATTTTGGCACGTATATAGCACTTGGCATCCGTGTCGGATTAGATGCAATGAAACGTCTCAAAGCAGAACCGCGTGAGCTAGATGTGATCTACCAAGATGGTTCTCAGTCACCGTGTCCCTGTGTTGCCGACGGGATTATGATCGCCACAGTCGCCACGCCAGGACAGAAATCGCTGCGCGTTTTACCTGCCAAAAGTGGCCCGACTACACTAGGCATCATTTTGATCAAACACAAGAAAACGGGACAGTCTCTACGCTACACGTTGCCTGACTCGGCTCGTTCTCTGCTCAACGCTTGGAACAAAGATACGACTGAACGCGAACGTTACAATGCAGTTATGAACGCGCCAAAAGATTCACTTTTTCGTGTGGAAATGTTGCCTAAACCTAGGGCTGGACTGTGACCTGATTTTTACCTGTAGTGAGGCGGAACATAAAATCTTTCTAAGGATAAAAGAGACCAAAAAGAGCGCGATCGCACCAGCAACACCCCAAAAACGATAATTCCCACGATCACGGCTCGGAATTCATTTCCCCAAGTCCATTCTACATTACCGAGATAATGCGAACCAATCAGCACGGTATGAATGCCAGCTAGCAGTAAAGCCGGAACGCCCAGTAAATGAATTTGTCGCCAGCGGTTCCCCAATGCCTTCTGAGCAAGGTCAAAACTGGTAAGAGCAGCTGGAGTCATCAACACTAGTGCCAAGGCACCCGCTCCCATAGCCACCTGATATACCGGCAGCATGAATGAAAGAGCATCGAAGTTCCAGTTCAGCGTATGATCGAGCATATGACCTGTATGAGCTAGAGCCAGCACAAAAGCTCCGACTCCCAAAGCCCTCCGGTAGCGCAAGGGGTGTGACCACAGTCGGCTAATTGGACGGGCAATCAGTGTCAGTATCAGACATATCAGTGCGGCATGGCCTGTGTAGTCTACCATTTCCCCAGTCCGCAGGAGCGTGAGTACCCCGATGGTGAGTGTTAGCCACCCTCCCATCCTAAACAGCTGGCTGCGTCGGTCAGCACTCAATCTAGACGCCGAGATACCAACGCCCAGCATGGTTGGCATCGTCCCCAGTCCAAAAGCCAGCATCGTTGCCGCCCCCATCCAGAGGTTGCCCGTTTGGGCTGCCTTCAGCTGAGCAGCATATAAAAACCCACAGGGAATTAAACCCCAAACCATACCCAAAAGGGCAGGCGTCCACCAGCCTTTTTGCAGGGAGAGCTTGACCATCGCGGCACTTAAGCGATTGTGCCATTTGCCCTGAGTCAGTGGGTGTAGCACTGGGAGACGGGGCAGAAATTCTGGTTTAATCTGCACAAGGCCAAACCAAACCAGCATAACGCCAGTGAGAATAGTGATCCACTGGCGCAGGACGCTGCCTATCCCAGCCATCTGTCCACTAGCAATTAAGACGGAACCCAGCGAACCAATGCCAGCACCGACGAGGGCATAGCTCACTATCCGCCCTAAGTTCAGCAGCCCATGAAAATAAAGTTGCTGTCGCCAGCGCTGAGAATTTTCCTGCCGTTGGGACAGCGAGAACGCCACCGTCAGAGGGCCACACATCCCGACGCAGTGACCAAAACTCCCCAGGAATCCCAGGGCGATGATGAGCAAAAGGTCTAGCATAGTTCTGATGTGCATTCTACACGGATACCGCCCATAATTCTCAGTTGATCTGCTGCCTGTGTCAAAAGACAGGCTGTCAAACTTCGCCCTTGACACTTCAAACTTAAACCCTTGAGTGTAATCTAGTGGAGACAGCACACAAAGAACAAAGTTGAACTATTATGACGCCTCTACCCAACTACCGTCCCAAACAGCTCTCTCTAGGTCCACTAGAGGCAGAGGTTTTGAATTTGGTCTGGGAACTTGGTGCTGTCACAGTCAAGGATGTGCATGAACGCCTTCTGGCTGACCCAGACCGAGAGTTAGCGTATACCTCCGTAACCACGGTACTACGTCGCCTCACCGAGAAAGGTTGGCTAACCTGCGACAAGAAAGAGCGTACATACTCTTGGCGTCCCTTGGTTTCTCGGCAGGAGGCGCAGGTGATAAAGGCTCACGAGCAGTTGCACCAATTTCTGGCAGTGGGTAACCCCGATGTAGTAGCAGCCTTCGCAGATAGTCTTGATTCTGCAAGCTTAGAACAATTAGAAGCGATCGCCCAACGGATTCAAGCCGCGCGCCAAGCAAGGAAGGAGGAGTAGTCATGCATCTGTTCATGATTTTGGTGGCATTGGGATTGGCTTGGTTTCTTAGATTCACTTGGTCTAAGCCAGCGGGAAGTTGGACAGACCGCTATTCACAATCAATATCGTTATTTCTGTTTCCCCCCGTGTTATTGATGATGACGGGGTTAGCTGTGCTTTCCATGGGACCGCAGGGACGAATGGTGGGGCTGCAAGCCGGATGGTGCAGCTACTTGCTTGCCATCAGCTTTTTAGGGTTGGTAGGAGTAAAATGCATCAAGCTAGGTTGGCAGGGATGGCGATCGCTGCAACAAGCCCGCACAATACCCTTACTCGCCCTGGGAGATAGACCAGGCCGTGTTCTCGACACACCCATTTTGTTCGCTGCCTTAATTGGTTTTTGGCAACCGGAATTGGTGGTCAGTCAGGGACTGTTGAACACACTCCCAAAGGCTCATCTTGATGCGGTGATCGCACATGAGCAAGCACATTACTATTACAGAGATACCTTTTGGTTTTTCTTGCTTGGCTGGGTGCGCTCTTGTACTGCCTGGTTACCAAATACAGAAGCCCTATGGCAAGAACTCTTGGTATTGCGGGAACTCCGTGCTGACCGTTGGGCGGCTCAACAGGTAGACCCTCTACTGTTGGCGGAATCCCTGCTAATGGTAGCGAGTGCCCCAAGTTTGATACCGTTTGAAAGTTTCTGTGCTGCGTTCAGCGAGGTTGCCCAAAGGAATCGGTTAGAGGAGAGAATAGAAGCCCTGCTAGCAGAACCACAGTCTCCAATAAAATCCAAAGTCAGGTGGTCTTGGATTTGGTTTCTGTTGGCGTTGCTACCTCTAGCCGCTGTGCCGTTTCACACTTGATTAACAACCCAAGGGTTTCAATGCCCACTCACGGGGACGGTGAAAGAGCCGGTAACGGCGTTGAGGACTGCCCCCCATTACTTAGCTTTTGCTGTACTTCCTGTAGGGCTGTGTTCAATTGATCACGGGTTATGTATTTAGAATTAATCTCTTGGATGATGGCTTGAAGCGGCTTTATTTGGGCTTGGCTTGCTTTTAGTGCTACCTGCTGGTTAAGTGATGCTACTTGCTGGTTAAGTGATACTACCTGCTGGTTAAGTGATACTACTTGCCTGTTAAGTGATTTGACTTGACTCTGAACTCCCGCTTGATCGCCCGTCAATGTTTCAGCTTTTTGTCTCTCGTGATCCTGCTGTAGTTTCATGCTGAGCATCAGCCCAGCTAGGACACCAGCTAGAATCAGAACTGCAACGGACAACCCACTCAGCAAATCTTGCCTACTACGGAGACGTTGAACTTCAGAGGATAGTAGCTCTAGGCGCTGGTTTTCTAAATTATGACGATTGACCAAATCCGCCTCTGCGACAACGTAGGGGTCTGGGGCAGGATTATCACTGGGTCTGTTATGAAAAATTTCGTCAGCCATGAATAGCGCCTCCGCTCAGCTTCTAACTATCCTAATTGTGGATGGTTTCTGTTCAGTTCACTACAGTTGTCATCCAGGGAGAAATTTCACGCAAGATATCTACTTGCCAAAACCTTTTAGGTTTGCTATATTAGTTAAGCGCTATAAAAACCATCTTGCCTGCCGGGATAGCTCAGTTGGTAGAGCAGAGGACTGAAAATCCTCGTGTCCCCGGTTCAAGTCCGGGTCCTGGCATAGGAAAAAAAATAAATTCAACAAGCTTAAAACCCTTATCACGCACAGTTTTAAGGGTTTCTTGATATCTATCAACTACAAGGCTCGCTCTAGTAAGAGTGAGTATTTTTTTGTCAACTACAGCTTGATTTGGGTATGACTTGGGTATGATGTAGTGGATGAGAGGACAGTTCATACCCAAGTTATGTACAGCAAAACACCAACAGGCAAGAACACCAAGGGAACACCATCGCTTGAGTCATACCAAGGGAGACTCAGGATTAGGTTTAGGGTTGATGACCAGCGAATAACATTCTCTCTGGGACTAGCAGACACTGATGAGAATCGAGTCAAGGGAGAGTCTATAGCGCGTCAGATGCAGCTAGACATGCTCTCAGGCAACTTTGACAGCACTCTAGGTAAATATAAGCCTCATACTCATTTGACGGTTGTAGAGGCTATCAAGCCTAAAACGGGTTTAGACTTAGTTCAGCTTTGGAATAAATACAGTGAGTTTAAAAAACCCCAAGTCAGTCCTAGTACCTATATCAAAGACTTCACTAAACATAGAAACCACATCAACAAATTCCCTAGTAAGTCTCTAGAAGATGCGACACTCATCCGAGATTACTTACTAGCTAGCCTCACTTCCAATACTGCCAAAAGGGTATTAACTCAGCTAAAGGCTTGTTGTGATTGGGCAGTCGAAGAAAAGCTTATCTCTGTTAACCCTTTTAGTGGAATGAAGATTAAAGCACCTAAAGGTCTATCCGAGGAAAACGAGGTTAACCCGTTCACTAAAGAAGAAAGAGATTTAATAATCAAAACTTTTGAAAACAACCGTTATTACTGTCATTACACAAACTATGTACGCTTCCTTTTCTTTACTGGATGTAGACCATCTGAGGCTATAGCGTTGCAATGGAAGCATATTGAAAAGGGCATTATTGTATTCAGACAGTCAGTAGTTGTTTCGGAAAATGGATTAAAACTAAAAGAAGGTCTTAAAACTCAAAAAAAGCGCAACTTTCCTATTAACTCTGACCTTCAAACAATTCTAGACAATATCAAACCTGAAAACGTCAATCCTGAAGACTTTATCTTTACTAGCCCTAAAGGTAAGTTTATTGACCAACATAATTTTGCGAATAGAGCATGGAAGTCTATTCTAGAAGAATGCAAAATTCCTTATCGCAAAAGCTACCAGACACGACATACATACATAAGTTTGTGCGTAGATCACATAAACAGTACAGCTATAGGCAGATGGACTGGAACTAGCTCAAAGATGATTGATAATAATTATGGTGCCACTAACTTTACAAACATAAGACCACCAAGCCTTATCTAAAAAGAAGTAAGCAAAATAAACCCCTACCAGGATTAACTTGGTAGGGGTTTTAAATTGGCTAGTTTTCGATGAATTCCATCAAATCAAATGGTATAATCTTTGTTCCCGTTAATTCTGTTAATGCACTAGAAACCTGACAGAGCCTATTACTTCCTAATTCTGGTAGATAGCTGGAATTGGTAGTGATATGGAAGTAGTGGTGAGACACAACCCTTGTCCTGTAAGTATCGCGTACAATATTAGCTAATGCAATTAACTCCCAAATAATCACTTATAAATTAGCATTTTTGATGACAACCATTTTAGCATTCTTACTTTCCTCATTCATTGTGGTGTTGTCTAAAATAGCACGAGAGTCAGTAGGATTATCTCAGAGAAAGTGTGAAAAACTCCCAGGATGGGCCTGTCCTACCTGTGGTTCTGAGCATTTGATTAAAAATGGCTCAGTTCACAATGGCAAACCAAAACATCAATTGTATTAGCTGCGGTCGCCAATTCGTTGTCAATCCTACTAAAATAACTGTTTCCGAGCAGATAAAACAGCTCATTGATCGACTCTTACTGGAGAGAATATCACTGCGAGGAATTGCCAGAGTTAGCCAGGTAAGTTGGTCTTGGTTGCAAGATTATGTCAATCAAAAGCTAGCTCGTACTCCGCGTCAGATCAAGGTTTCAGGAAAACTACCAGGTAGGTTGACCATTGAATGTGATGAAATGTGGTCATTTGTCGATAGCAAGAAAAACGAGGTTTATATCTGGCTAGCAATTGACCGTGCTTCCCGCAAAATTATCGGTTGCTTTGTGGGAGATAGAACTCGAAAATCAGCCCGTAAATTATGGGCTTCTTTACCAGATGTTCATCAGCAATGTGCCGTCGTCTATACAGATTTTTGGCAGGCGTAACATTACAGTTATTCCCCCCAAACGTCATCGAGTTGTTGGCAAGGAAACGGGTCAAACTAATCATATTGAACGATTGAATAATACCTTCAGACAGCGGGTTTCTCGACTAGTAAGAGAAAGTTTATCATTCTCCAAAAAGCTCAACAATCACATTGGAGTAATTTGGTACTTCATTCATGGCTATAATGCAGAGCTGGCAAAGACTTGAGCCTCACCACTACTTCCATATCACTACCAAAGTTTCTAGGGTAAGCAGGTTTAGAGAACATACTACTGATACTACGATTGTAGTGAGATATAGATGCAATCTCTAGTAGAAGGATAACAAGCCCAAATTTTGACATCCTCCCCCACGCTCGTTGCTTCGCGCTTCGCACTCGCAACTATAGTGGGGGATTCCATAGATCGCTCTACAGATTTCCTGCAACGACTGCGTCGGCTTGCAAGATTGAGTCTCCTCAACAGTGCAGAGGTCGTTCTGTTCACAGGCGTGGATTTCCAAAATAAAAGCGAAGCAACCCCCCGGTATTTTTTGCCCCTAACGTCTTCAGTCCCTTTTTCTTAATCTCAATTGCACAAGTTGTGATCGCGGTGCAACTTCAACCCACATTTCACGCATTGATGAGTACTCGTGACAAGTGTTTTTTTCTGACGATGACCACACCTCGAACAGTCCTGGGATGTGTACTGAGGTGGAACCGCCACAACAACAATGCCGTGGACTTTACCGAAATACTCCACCCAATTTAGAAAAAGTGACTTGGAATGTTGCCTAGAAAAAATGGGGGAGGCTTCACACAACAGATTAGCTAATGGAACCGAAAGACAACCTAAAATAAGCCTCCCCCATTTTTTTGGCGTCGGCTCCCTGAGAGACATCCGAAATTGATTTAGCTAAATGGTGATTCTTTACCATATTTTGCACTTGCAGGTCTTCGTAGGCTATCAGATCCGCCGATCCTCCTCCCGACAACGCAGCTTTAACTGCAAAATCCGCAACGCTTGCCTACTGACCTTCAAGTGCTTTCTCTTCATCCTATTAATGGCCTTTTTTCTATTTTTCTTGTTTTTTTGACTTCTTGATACTCTCCTCTGCAACCGCTTTAAAGCGAGTTCTGATTTCCGCAGGAATCGAGGATTTTATACTGTATTTCCGTCTGAATCGGTGTAGAAATATTCTAGTCCTACGTCTATACCAACAACTCGCCCCGACCACTCATGCGACTCTGAGCGTTCTACATCTATGCAGAATTGTGCATAATAACCATCGGCACGACGCACCACTCGTACTCGTTTTATCTGTTCTATTTGATAGAAGTTAAGGTCACGAGTGCCGATAAGTTTAAACGTTCCAGCCTCAAACTTATCAGTGAATGTTAATGACTGGCGGTCAGACGATAACTTCCATCCACTAGTCTTGTATTCAACTGAGTGACTATGCTTCTTGAAGCGAGGAAACCCTTTTTTGCCAGGTTTCTTAGCTTTGCAGTTGTCGTAGAAACGCTTAATCGCAGCCCAAGCTCTCTCGGCACTAGCTTGTCGCGCCATTGAGTTTAGCTTATTTGCCCACTCGTACTCTTTTGCCAATGTTGCACACAGCTTGGACAGGTCGTATTGACCTACCCCACGGTTATCCACCCAGTAGCGAAGGCAGCTATTTCGGATGAACCGCGCTGTCCTAATCATCTCATCGATAATTTGGTACTGGCTATCTGTTCCGCTTAGTTTGGCTTCGAGTACGATCATTGGTCGGCTACCATTTATGGTTTATATTATACCATAATATTTTATTCGTGTCAAGTATTCTGGGTGTGTATCATAGATCTTGTTCTTGGGAGCCGATGCCAAAAATAATGTGGAATCCTCAACACCACAACTATCTGACACACCCACAGACAACCTAAATCAGGATTCCGCATTATAATTCATGCAATATTCCTTTGATTTATCCCCCACTAAACGTCTCGCTCTGACACTTGCAACCGAACTGCGTTCGGCGCAAGTGTCTTGCGCTCGCCATTATAGTGGGGGCCTTCTCGCGATTGAAGGTAAGTATGATTTGGGTATGAGCAAGTGTTAGGTTATGCTTATAAAAAATTAGCTATAGTTATAAATAATATGTATTTGACTTTATAACAAATATATATTTTTAAACAGCTTGGGTATGAAATGGGTATGAAACGAGTGGGTATGAATGGGTATTCTATATGTAGTAATAGCTGTAGGCGTTTTTTCCTCGGACTGAAAATCCTCGTGTCCCCGGTTCAAGTCCGGGTTCTGGCATTCTAAATCTAGCTCCTAGAACGGCTTATACCCATAAGTTCTACATCTCCCTACTGGCAAAAACCTGTAAAAAACAGCAGAATTAACGGGTGAAAGCAGCTTAACGCCCGGGTCAAGGCTGGGAAGGCGGGAGTTAGCGTCCAGCGTGGGAGAGGAAACGCCACCCCGAGTTTTGGGGTGGCAACTCTATTAACACACCTTGAGGATATCTAAAATGCAGAATCAAACGCCAACTCCCTTCGACAAAAGACGGTCGAAAAATTCCAATGGCTGAGATGACAGACTCGCATCTGAACAATGCGATCGCTCACTTAGAGCGCCTCGTGGTTGAGAAAAAGGAAGAACTGATTGAGCGCTATGAGAAAAAAATTGAAGCAATCAGCCGGAATATCGCTCGGGTTGGGCTATTGATGTTGATTGCAACTCTACAAGCGATTGCCCTCGGCGGCAACCATCAACAACACCGAATTTATAGCGGGTTTAGCGGCTCCTATTTTTATTGGCAGAGGAACTCTATAGTTTGGTTTGCTCCCCTATCTCTGCTTGACCTTGTTTGGTTAGCTCACATAGTTATCAACTTTGGTGGACGTAAAACTAAATACACTTAAAACATACATAAATTCTACGTTTTAAAAACTTTAATTCAACCTGGTTAAAATATGTGTAAGTAAAAATGAAAACAAACTAATAAGCAACTTAAATTAAGTTAGTGGACTCACAACTAGCAGAATGTTAACCCACTTAACTCAATACTTAAAAGTCGCTTATAGTGAATGCTTCAGCAACATCGTCATTCGCTTTACTAGTCCGCTACTCCAAGCATCTTTAGTCATTGAGAGGAATAATATAGTATGAATCTGTTAAAAAAAAATATCAATAGCTACAGCGGGAGTAGCATTCTTCGCAACCATGGGAGTGGTTTCGGCTCCGGTTCAGGCAGCAGTCCTGGACTTCAGCTTTAATACAGCAAAAGGAAAAACTGGTTCCTTCAAGTTGAACACTTCGGCTATGTATACACCACCTGCTCCTCCAAGTACGTATGGTTCGTTTGACAATGCCATTTCAGACTTCACTATAAACAATGTAGACGGCAAGAACTATGGGGAGCATCCCATTTATGCAAAAACACCGGAGACAGTAATGTAGTATGTGGAGTTCAGAGAACTGACTAGAGCCAAGGTGATGACCCCAGAAGAACAACAACGGTTAGAAGCAGCAATAGCAGA
>JAABUZ0100002404.1_pt1 | contig 31160 bp, 30 predicted proteins | sample 5562091 | NCBI WGS metagenome assembly JAABUZ01 (sample SAMN12813069, study PRJNA571459) | rock metagenome | isolation source: Antarctica rocks | place: Antarctica: Victoria Land, Linnaeus Terrace sud | collected 2015-12-21
GAACCTCGGCGCGATCCGGGCGTGCATCTCGCGAAGACCAGCCGCCCACGCCTGCACCTCGGACACGTCCAGATCATCAGCCACCCCGGCAAGATCACGACACCCGAGCGGAGATCCAAGCCGACACCGCCGAAGCAAGATCAGAATAACTGCGGCTGTAGTGCTAGGCACGTAGTCACTGGAGCGCCGAGAGGATCTCCTCGTTGCCGGCGTGCAGGCCGAGCACGGCTGTGTCGTCGAGTACCTCCGCGAAGACGCCCCCAGACCGGGTCCTTGACCACTCCGACGAGGAGCTCGATCGCCGTCGGACGCATGGGCGCAATGAACACACCGTCGACGTGGATCCAGTCGGGAAGTCCCGCGACGACGCCTTGCAGGGTGGCGTGGGTGGCCCGGACCTGCCGCTCCCCTGTACTCCGAGGAGCACCCCTCGGATGTCGCTCTTGTGCGCGATCCGCGCGCTCACAATTTGAGGGCAACGGCACCGCGCACGGCTCCCTAGGCCGCGCCGACCTCGTCGACGGAGCTCACCACACGCGCGGGAACGACGGCGACACCGCTCTGCTCGAGGAGGTATCGCGACGTCCACTCGGACAGCTGGCCCGTGCCCAGGGCGTCCCTCCGGCGCACGGCCACAACGCGTTCACCGGCGAACCCACCGTGACCACCAGGTCAGTCTGGCAACGACGGGCGCCGCCAGTGCCAGTGCTCGGAAGGTACGCCAGCCCCGACGCCCGGATCGGCCTGTCGGCGTCCGCGTCGAGGGCTTGCTCGAGGGTGCTCACGACCACGGCCGGCACGTGGGACGCGCGGGCTCCGTCGGCGAGCTTGTCCACGATGCCGGGCAGACCCGGGTCGGTGCCGTGTGGGACCACGGCTATCCGAGGACGAGACCGATGTTGGGCTCTGCGCCACCACCACCACCGTGGCCTCGGAGGGGCGAGGTTCACCAGCGCCGCTGCCGTGACGTCGAGGGGGTCCCGAAGTCGCGGCATCGAGGCCGAGATCGTCGCCGTGGCGACTGAACCGAGCTGAGGGAGCCGTACCCCCTCGGTTTCGGCGAGGTCCGCGAAGACGTCGCACGCGCCGCTCGAGATCGATACGACGCCCTCGCCAGGCGCCCGTAGGCGACCGGTCGCCGCAGCCAGGTTGGCGGTGTGCAGCAGCTCCTCGAAGCCGCGCGCCCTTATGACGCCGTGCTGGCGAAGAACGGCGTCGACCAGGCGGTCGTCGCCGACCAGCGCGCCGGTGTGGCTCTCCGCGGCCCTGGCCGCGAGCTCGCTCCTGCCGGCCTTCAGCACCGTCACTGACTTGCCGAGCTCATGGGCGCAAGCCACGGCTGCGAGGAACACCTCAGGCTCACGGATGCTCTCCGCGAAGACGGCGATGGCCTTGGTCGACGCGTCCTCGACCGCGAAGGACATGGCGTCCGCGACGGTGATCACACCTTCGTTACCCGGCGTGATCACTGCGTGAAGCCGATCACCTGCTGACCGGCATAGAGGACCATCGCCCCCGCGAGGGCGCCGCTCTGCGAGATGAGTGCCACCGCTCCGGGCTCCCTGACGACGCCGGGCAGGCGCAGGGCACCACGCCGTCTACCAGGTTCGCGAAGCCAAGATGGTTGGGGCCCAAGATCAGCAGTCCCAACGATGTCGCTGTGGCGGCGAGCTCGATCTGGGCGTCACGTCCGCTGGCGCCGGTCTCCGCGTGGCCCAAGGTCGACGACCACCGCGCTGACGGCGCCGCGCCGCGGCGTCGGCGTCGGCGTCGGCGTCGGCGTCGGCGTCGGCGTCGGCGTCTTGGGCACCATGACGTACGCGACGTCGATCCCGCCAGGGACATCGGCGCACGTGGGCACGGTGGGCTGCCCGTGGACGAGGTCGTTCCTGTTGTTGACCATGAAGGTGCGGGTCACGCGCACCGATCTCGGCCTGAATGTTGTCGACGATCTTCGAGAAGGGGTTCTTGTCGCTCGCTCCGAGGAGCGCCGCGCGCCGAGCCCGGAAGAGTCCGCCGAGGCTGTCGACGTTCACGAGAGGGTGGGGCACGTCCCTGCCTTCCCGTTCGACGAGGGGGCGCTGATCCCCCGTCCGTAGGGATACTCTGCACCGACTCTAGTTATGTCGATACTGTGGCACTGGTTCTCGTCGTGCCGGAGCCAAGCCGACTGCTCGCGGAGGCCCTTCGTGCGTATGCCCCTCGCCCCGGAGGTGTTCGCCAGCCTCGACCCGCTGACCTTGGCGGGTTCGCGCTGCGACTCCTGCGCGACCGTGCAGTTCCCTTCGGCGCCCTCGTGCGCGCACTGCGCGCGGGTGTCTCCGGAGGTGATCGAACTCCCCCGGACGGGCCGGGTGTGGACCTGGACGGTCCAGCGCTTCCGCCCTAAGCCCCCTTTCGCGATGCCCGTCGATGAGGCGTTCGCGCCGTTCGTCGTCGGCTACGTCGACCTCGGGCCGGTCCTCGTCGCGTCGTGGCTTCTCGTGGACCCGTCCCAGGTGGGCATTGGGCTGCCGGTGCGCCTCGTCGAGCACACCCTGCCCGGGAGCGACGCCGCTGCCTACGCGTTCCGCCCATGAGCGCCACCGAACCCGTTTACGTGGTCGGCGTGGGGGTCTACCCCTTCGGTCGGCACCCTGGGGTGAGCGGTCTAGACATGGGCGTCTCCGCCACCCGCGCCGCGCTCCAGGACGCCGGCGTCGCTTGGGGCGAGATCGACCTGGCCGTGGGGGGCAGCAACACGGCGAAACCCGATTCCCTGGTCGCGCGACTCGGTCTCACAGGACTCCCCTTCACCTCAGTGCGCAACGGCTGTGCCACCGGGGCCGTCGCGCTGTCCGTCGCGGCCAACGCCCTCCGCGTGGGTGACCTCGCCGTCGTCGTCGGCTTCGACAAGCACGAGCGGGGCGCCTTCGCCTCGGACCCGGTGACCTACGGGCTCAGTCCCTGGTACGCGGACATGGGCCTGATGGTCACCACGCAGTACTTCGCGATGCGCACCCGCCGGTACATGCACGAGTTCGGCCTCACGGAGCCCACCCTCGCGAGCGTGGCAGAGCGTGCCAGCCGTGGAGGCGCCGCAAGTCCCACCGCCTGGCGCCGGCGCCAGCTCAGCAGTGAGGAGGTGCTCGCCTCTCCGATGGTCAACGACCCCCTGACGACGATGATGTTCTGTCAGCCCGACGAGGGCGGCGTCGCCCTCGTGCTCGCCCGCGGCGGCCGTGCCCTTGACTTGTGCGACCGGCCAGTGCGGCTGGCCTCCGTGGCGGTGCGCACGAGGGGGCCTGGGTCGTTCGAGGTGTTCAGCCCCTGGCTCACCCCCGAGCGGGCCGGCAGCCCCACCGTGGCCGCTGCGGAGGCCGCGTTCGCGGCGGCGGCCGCGCGACCTGCCGACATGCAGGTCGCGCAGCTCCAGGACACCGACTGCGGCTCTGAGCTGATCCATCTCGCCGAGACCGGCCTGTGCGCAGACGGCGAGCAGGAGCAGCTCATGGCAGAGGGGGCCACGGACAGCGGGGGGCGGCTCCCGGTCAACACCGACGGGGGCTGCCTCGCCAATGGTGAGCCGGTCGGGGCATCGGGGCTGCGGCAGATCGCCGAGGTGGCACGTCAGCTCCAGGGCCGCGCGGCCGGACTGGTGGTGTCAGGCCACCCGAGTCTGGGCTTCACCCACGTGTACGGCGCGCCTGGGGTTTCCGCGTGCTCGGTCCTCACCACCAGGAGCGAATGAGATGACGGCTCCTGATCCCCTTGCCTGGGCGGCAGCAGCGCGGGCCTGGCTCGAGAAGACGGTCGGGCCTCGGAAACAAACGCACGAGGCGGACCTGGCCGTTTTTCGGGACCTCACCGACGATCAGGAGAGAGCGCTTCTGAACGAGGTGCAGGCCTACCGGCGCCGACGCTACGACGGAGGATACGGCTCCCTCACGATCCCCGCAGAGCAGGGCGGAGCCGGTCTGCCCGCCTCGTTCGCGGCCCTGTTCACCACGCTCGAGGCCGAGTACGCCGTACCCCCGTCGACCGAGCTGATCAGCGTCACCACAGGCCTGGTCGGACCCGCCGTCGCGCTCTTCGGTACACCGGACCAGCGCCAGAAGGTCCTCGTGCCCCTCCTGCGCACGGATCTGCTGGCATGCCAGCTGTTCAGCGAGCCGGGCGCGGGCTCTGACCTCGCTGGACTGTCCTGCCGGGCGCGCCCGGATGGGAGGTCGTGGCTGATCGACGGACAGAAGGTGTGGTCCTCGGGGGCCCGGCACGCCGACCTGGGGCTCCTCCTGGCAAGGACCGACCCGGAGGTCCCCAAACACGCTGGCATCACAGCCTTCCTCGTCCCCCTCGATGCTCCAGGAGTGGCGGTGCGACCGATCCGCCAGATGAGCGGGGGCTCCTCGTTCAGCGAGGTCTTCCTCGACGGGGTGCGCATCGGCGACGACATGCGTGTCGGTGACGTCGGCCAAGGGTGGTCGGTCGCTACCACGACCCTCTCCTTCGAACGGCAGGCGTCAGGCTCCGGTACGCGACGCAAGGGCGGCTCCTTCCCCGACCTCCTCGACCTCGCTCGCGGTTCGGGCGCGAACACCGATCCCGTCGTCCGGCAGCAGCTCGCGGACGTCTACGTCCGGACCGTCCTGCGGGCTGCGACCGCGCAGCGTGTCGCTCGCGCGGCCGTCGCGGGCGTGTCCCCCGGACCCGCCGGCTCCGTCGGCAAGCTCATCGCCGCTGACCTGTTGGTCCGGATCGGCGAGCTCGCCGCGGATTTTCTCGGCCCACGCATCGCGGCCGACCACGACGACGGCGCCTTCGCCTGGACGCAGCACCTGCTCGGCGCCCCGGGCTACCGGCTGGCGGGCGGCACGGACCAGGTGCAGCGCAACATCATCGCCGAGCGCGTCCTCGGGCTGCCCGCGGAGCCCCGGACGGAGAGCGGCGTGCCCTTCTCGCAGCTGAAGCGGTCGTAGTCGGTCCGCGGGAGCACGCCCCGCGCCGCTACCAGCCCAGGAGTGCCGCCAGTGCCTCTCTGGCGTCCGACGGGCCGCCGAACATCACAGCGTCGGCGCGGGCTCGCCGGAAGTACAGGTGAGCGTCGTGCTCCCATGTGAACCCGATGCCGCCGTGCAGCTGAATGGCTTCGGCGCTCGCGGTCCGATAGGCGTCCGAGCACCAGATCCGGGCGACCAGCGCCGCCTCCGTCAACGCTGCAGCGTCGTCGTGCGCCTCCACCGCCCTCACCACGGCTGAGCGGCTCATCTCCACCAGCACCAGCACGTCGGCCAACGCGTGCTTGACGGCTTGGAAGCTGCCGACGGGCCTGCCGAACTGCCTCCGCGCAGACACGTACCCGACGGTGGTGTCGAGGCACCGCTGCGCGCCACCGAGCTGCTCGGCCGCGAGCACCACGGTCGCGGCGTCGAGGACCGGCCCCGTGCGCATCGGAGCGGCCTCACCGACGATGGTGCAGGTCGACCCGGCGAGCGTCACGCGCGCCGCCGGCCGGGTCAGGTCGAGCGTCGCGACGGGCTCCAGGGTCACGCCAGGCTGAAGCAGATCCACGAGGCACACCTCGTCGGCGGCTGCCAGCACCAGCCACCGCGCTCCCACGACGTCCACCAGTGGCTCCGTCGTGCCGCGCAGGCGCCCGGCTTCGTCCCGGGCCACGCTGCCGCGCGGCTGTCCCGCGCGGCCTGGACCCAGGAGCCCGGACACGACCGCCGTCGCCCCGTCGGCCATCTCCTGCAGGACGGGCAGCGCCGCGTCACCGCAAGCGGAGAGGACCTGCCCGGCGAGGGCCGAGGACAGGAACGGCACCGGCAGCAGGGCTGCACCGAGCTCCTCGGCGACGACCGCGAGCTCCGGGAGGCCACCCGCCCCTCCGACCTTCTCGGGCAGGCCCAGCGCGGCAACGCCGATCTGGCGCGCGATGACGTCCCAGGCCCGCTTGTCCCAACCTTCGGCTGCATGGCCGTCGGCGCCGCGCACCGTCACAACCCCGCCGAGGTCAACGCACGCCGACCGAACAGCGCTCCTCAGCTCGTGGGCTGCAGCCTCCCGCTCCCGGTCCAACGTCACGCTCCACCTGCAGGCAACGCAGCGGCGCCGCCGCCGACGCTAGGGCGTGTGGGCACTAGGGCAGCAACGCCAGCAGGTCCAGGTCGACGATGGCCTGGCTCGAGCGCTGCAGGGACGCCTCGATCCAGGCTCGTCCGCAGTCGTTGGCCGGGTCGTGGGTGCCCGTGATGACGACGGCGGACTCGAAGCAGTGCAGCACCGCCAGGCGGTAGTCCTCCCAGCACGCCTCCGCCGCGTACCCGGTGACCCCCTGGCGGATGAGGGCGGTGTGGTAGCCGCCGACCAGTCGGCATTCCTCGGCTCGACGCAGTCCGTGCTCAGGCTCTGTGAGAGCAGGTAGCCCACGTCGTGGACGGACTTCGTGACGATCGGGTTCTGGAAGTCGAGCATGACGAAGGGTCGCTGACCCGGCAGACGGGCGAGCATGAGGTTGTCGATACGGAAGGCGCCGTGGATCAGCGACTGGGGTCCCTGCGGCATGCGGGCGTGCAGCTCCGGGATGGCGTCCTTGTAGCGCCCGCTGGCGTTGACGACATCTGGCGCGACGACGGAAGAGAAGGTGGCGAGCGCCGGCTCCAGTCCCGCGGCGACACCCGCACCCGAAGCCGCTGAGGTGGACAGGGCCGTCAGACCGGGGCCAGACGTCGAGCTCGCGGCGCGCAGGCGCGTCCCAGGTCCCGGCGTGCAGGCGAGCGACGGCGTCGAGCGCCAGCTCGGCGTCCTGCAGAGCGCAGCCGTGCTGCTGGTCGCCGGCGCGGTAGTCACTCATGTCTTCGGAAGAGCAGGACGATGTCGCCGGTGGGTGGGAGACCGCGGAGTAGTAGAACCGCAGCGCGACATCGCCGACGGTTTGGGCGAGTTCGCGGAAGAACCGGACCTCGCGCTCGCGCATGAGGAAGCCCTGCGCGACTGCGCTGTTGCCGGCGTTCTGGGTCGGGAACTTCGCCACTACTGCGGGCACGGGAACGGACCCCCTGCGTAGCGCAGCTGCAGGCGTGCGAGGTCGCCCATCATGCCGATCCCCGCCCCGATCGGCGTGTAGCTCGAGTCGAAAATGGTGTCGGCCGGCCCGATCGCGCCGGACGGGCGCAGGACCTGGTCAGCCACTCGAGCGTCAGTTGAACCGGGCTGGTCGGGAACTTCTCCTGGTCTTGTTCGTTCACGGGTGCCACTGGCGGGCTGGCGATGGGGGTTGGCGGCGGCACACGGGTACCACACTGCCGCGCTCTGACCGTCCGCGTCAAGGTTACTGGACATTGTCTCGTGTTCTGCGACCGCCGCGCCTACGCGGTTCGAGATCGGTGGTAGAACGGCACTTACTTGACTTGCCGACCAGGCGGTCACGAGCGGCGACGTTGAGAGGTGCTGATCCCATTGACCGCGGTGGACGTGCAACTGGCTGCCGAGGAGTTCGCCCTGCCGGACCCAGACGCGCTGGAGCAGATGTACGAGCTCATGGTCACGACGAAGCTCGCCGACGACAAGGCCCGCGAGGAGACCAAGGCGGGTCGGTTGCAGGCAGCGTTCTACCCGGTCCGCGGGCTTGAGGCGGTGTGCGCCGCCGTCGGGCAGGCCCTGCGCCGGGAGGACCAGGTCGTGTCGACGTATCGCAACCTGGGCGACGCGCTGGCGAAGGGAGTGACCCTGCGGTCGATCATGGCCGAGTTGTACGGCCGGACCGACGGCACGTCGAAGGGCAAGGGCGGCCCGATGCATCTGCACGACACGGCCGTCGGGTTCATGGGCACGACAGGCATCGTCGGCTCCGGGCTCCCCATTGCCGTCGGGCTCGCGGTGGCGGCGCAGCTGGACGGCTCCGACCGCATCGTGCTGGTCACCTTCGGAGACGGGGCGACCTCCATCGGCGCCGCCCACGAGGCCTTCAACCTCGCGGCCCTGTGGCACCTCCCGTTGGTGTTCCTGTGCCAGAACAACCAGTGGGGAGAGCACACCGCGATCGCCGACTACGCCGCGTGCACGGACCTCACGGCCCGCGCCGCCTCCTACGGGATGCACGCCGTCAGGGTCGACGGCTTCGACCCCATCGCCACCTGGCGGGCGCTCCGTGACGCAGCCGCCCGGGTCCGCGCAGGCGGCGGCCCCGTATTCGTGGAGGCTATGAGCTACCGGCTCACGGGCCACACCGGGACCGCCGACTTCAGCTACGTCCCCTCCAAGGAGCTCGCCGCTGCGCAGGCGCGGGATCCGGCGCCGACGATGCGGAGGTGGCTTGCCGATGGGGGGCACCTGTCCGAGGCCCACCTGGACACCGTCGAGCAGCGGGCCCTCGCGGTCGTGGAAGACGCCTTCGCCTTCGCCTCCGCCAGCCCGTGGCCCGAGCCCGGCGACCTCTACGCCGACGTCTTCTCCGACGACAACATCCGCTGGGAGAACCGGTGATCACGCCCACCACGCTGTCCGGGCCGACCGTGACCATGACGTCTGCGGCTGCGATGAACTCCGCCCTGGACTGCGCGATGGCGCAGGACGACAAGGTGATCGTGCTCGGCGAGGACGTCGCCGACCCCATCGGGGGTGTCTTCAAGGTCACGAAGGGGCTCTCGAGCAAGTACGGGACGCACCGGGTGAGGGCGACGCCGATCGCGGAGCAGGCGATCGCTGGCTCCGCGGTCGGTCTGGCCATGGCCGGCTACCGGCCGGTCGCGGAGATCATGTTCTTCGACTTCATCACGGTCGCGATGGACCAGATCGTCAACCACGCCATCAAGCTGCGCTACATGTCCGGAGGCAGCACGCCCGCCCCCATCACAGTCCGCACCACCGTCGGCAGCAGCAGGTTCGGAGCCCAGCACGCGCAGTCCCTCGAGGCGTGGTTCATGCACACGCCAGGCATCAAGGTCATCATGCCGTCCTGCCCCCTTGACGCCAAGGGCCTGCTGGCCTCGTGCGTGTTCGACGACGACCCGTGCTTGTTCATCGAGCACCTGGACCTGGCGTACAGCATGAAGCAGGACGTGCCCTCCGGTGACTGGCGGGTCCCCCTGGGGAAGGCGAGCACGCTCGCCGACGGCTCCGACGTCACGGTCGTCACCTACGGCACGATGGTCGCCAAGGCGCTCGACGCGCAGCAGGCCTTGGCCGCCGACGGCATCTCGGTGGAGGTGATCGACCTGCGGACGCTGGTCCCCCTGGACCTCGACGCGGTCCTGTCGTCGGTCGCGCGGACGCGGAGGGCCGTTGTCGTCCACGAGGCGACACAGTTCTGCGGTCCCGGAGCGGAGATCAGCAGCCAGATACACGAGCAGCTCTTCGGTGACCTCCTCGCACCCGTGCTCCGGATGGGCGCGGCGTACACACCTGTGCCGTTCTCCCCCAAGCTCTCCGGCTATCCCACGTCGGCCAGCGTCGCTGACGCCGTGCGTTCCCTCGTTGATCCCTGAGCCGGTTTGCGGGGGTCAGGGACCCGCGCGGGACAGGGACGCGCGCCTCAGTAGGTGGTGAGGCCCGCCCCGTCGAGATGCTGCCTCTCGTTGAGGCTCTCAAGGAGACGGCGTCCGTCCTCAAGGGCGAGCACGCGGCTGACCGAGGCATGGGCCGGCATGAAGAGCATGTCAGCCGGGTGGCCGAGCAGATGGGTCACGTAAGCGTTGATAACCCCGCCGTGGCACACCACAATGACCGTCTGCCCGGCGTGCGACAACGCCAGCGGGTCCAGGCTGGCGGTGACCCGGCGCCGGAGCTCCGCGCCGGTCTCGCTGAACCGGAAAGCAGACCAGCGCCGCTCCCTGTCGAACTCATCCTGCGCGGCGGACAGGCCCTCCGTTCCGAGGTCGTCGACAGGCCAGGCGCCCAGGCCCAACCCGGCATAGACGTCTACCTCCTGCAGGCGCGGGTCAATGACGAGGGGGATGTCGTGGCGTGAGCGGATGGCCTCCGCCGTCGCCCGTGCGCGGCTAAGGTCGCTGCTCACGACAAGCGATGGCCGGGTGCTCGCCAGCAGAAGCGACACGGCGCGCGCCTGTCTGAGCCCGGTCTCCGTCAGGGGCGGATCGGGCCAGGACGCGGGCGCGAAGCCTCTTGAAGGCAGTGCCTGCTGCTGCGCCCGTGGCGTATGAGCACGAGCCGGGCCGCAGGAACGCCGTCGAGCAGCATCGCGCGCCGCAGGCTCACGAGGCGACGGTCGGTGTCCGAAGCGCGATCGCCGACCACCTTCAGTACGCGGCGCGAGGTCGACTCATCCTCTGACGAGGCCCTCGGACCTGGTGCGGTCCGCGAAGGACTCCAGCCACGCCCAGCCCTTCACGACCTTGCGCTCGTCGCCCTGGCGCCGCGTCGAGCCGCCCTGCGCCCGGTAGCCGCCCCACCGGGCAGCGTTGAACCCGCCCAGCCTGCTGGTCCTTGGCCGCCGTGAAGGACCAGACACCATCGCGCCCCAGGTCGTAGTCCGCGGACACGACGTACCCCTCCTCGTCCAGGGTGAAGTCCCCGGCCACGTCCGTGCAGAGCGACGCCGCGTGGTCGTCGTGCACGACCCCGCCGGCGCCCCACCCGTGGCTGCCGCGCACGATTTGACCGAACTCCGTGGTGCCGTCGTCGTACTCGTTGCAGAAGATGTTCCAGGAGACCTGGATGTCCTTGTACCAGCGGTACTCCTTCCACTCCGACCCGTGCTGGAAGTAGACGTGGTCGAAGAACAGGGCCCCCCCGCACGGCTCACCCAGGACCGTCGCCCTTGACCCAGTAGGCGGTGCTCGCGTACCCGAGCGGCTCCGTGCGCATGGGGGAGAAGAACTGGATGCCGATGGCGGCGCGGGGGCCGGCCAGCTGCAGGGCGTCGCCCTCCGACCAGGACAACGAGTCGTCCGTGATGGTCACGCCGATCGGCAGCTCGGTGGGAGTCGTGGAACATGCCCTTGGACTCCCCGTGACGCCTCGAGCCCTCGAACGTGCGCACCAGCTCGCCCTTGGAGCTGCGAGCAGACTCGGGCGCGAGCTCCATGATGCCCGAGCCGTTGGTCAGGATGTAGTCGCCGCCCGACATCGGGCCGATGAACTTGCGCTCGACGACGAAGGTCGTCCCCGACTCCGTCGTGTGGCCGCCGTAGAGGTACTGCGACTGAAGGGGTGGTGCCACGCATGACCTCGGCGTCCGGCATCATCGTAGACAGGTCCGGCTGGAAGGTAGCGGCGACGTTGCGGAACTCGAAGTCGCCGACCTGTTGCCGATCGTTGCTCATACGCTCTCTTGGTTGAGGGTTGAGACGGGGCGGGCGGAGTAGGCGAGCTGAAGGGTTCTCGGCCCGCTGAGAACGAAGCTCGGCTTGTACGTCGGCTGGCCCACGATGTGGATGTCGCTCAGTCGCTGGCAGAGGTGCGTGAGCGCGAACTCGGCCTCCGCGCGGGAGAGGCTGGCCCCAACGCAGTAGTGCAGACCCTGCCCGAAGGCGAGGTGCTGACGCGCTCCGCGGTCGACGCGGAACTCGTTCGGGCACTCGTAGCGCGTAGCGTCACGGTTGCCTGAGGCGTACATGAGGATAGCGGTGGCGCCGGCGGGGATCTCCACTCCCGCGACCGTCACGTCGCGGCGGACGACCCGGAACATCCCCTGAGCCGGGGACGTGAGGCGGAGCGCCTCGTCGACGACGTCCTTCGCGGCGGCTGGCTCGCCTCGCAGCAGATCCTGGAGAAAGGGCATGTCCACCAGGAGGATCAGGGTCGACGCGATCAGAGACGTCGTCGTCTCGTTCCCCGCGACGAGCAACTGGTGGAGGATGTTCAGCATCTCGGGTGTGTCGAGCGGTTTTTTGTCGTCGAGCTCGTCGTCGAGCGCGACGGCTGCCTGGACCAGGTCGGTGAGGAAGTCGTCACGCGGGTTTAGACGCCGGGACTCCAGCTGCTCGGCGAAGTAGTGCTGGAACGCGGCGAGGCCTCGCGCGGCCGCCAGACGTCCCTCGTCCGACGGGTTGGCTCCGATGGCGAGGGTGGCGTCGTCGGTCCACTGCTTAAAGTCCCGCTCCCGCTCCCGGGGGACCCCGAGGGCATCGGCGATCACGCGGACAGGAAGCGGCACGGCGAAGGCTGAGACGATCTCCGCCTGGCCTGCGTCGGCGAACTGGTCGGTCAGCTCGCGCGTGACCCGCTCGATCACCGGCTTCCAGGACTCGACGCGACGGGCCGTGAACGCGCGACCTACGAGGCGCCGGTAGCGCGTGTGCGCGGGCGGGTCACGTGTGAGCATGGTCGACACTTGCGGGTAGCCGGTCGCTCGGATCGCCTCGAGCTCCTCGGCGATCTGCGAGCTGCCCGCCCCGAGCGCGAGCCCCGGACTCTTGAACTCGTTGGAGAACGTCTCGGTGTCGTGGGCGGCGGCGACGATGTCGTTGTAGCGAGTGATCAGGAAGACGTTCTGTCCGGGCAGCTGGTAGACGGGCGTGGTGTCGCGCATCTGCTCGTAGGCCGCGTCCGTGTTGTGCTCCACTGCCGCCTGGAACGCGTCGAAGCCGATTACGTCGAAGGCGCCTTTGGGTGTCGTGGTCACGTTCCTACTTACTTGAGTGGTTGTCCAGTCTTTTGACCGTAACAGGTCGAGTGCGTCGAAGCAAGGCGCCGACACGGCTCCGTTCCGCGGATGAACAGTCGGATCTCGGCGACCGGTACCGCCAAGGTTGGCTGCTGGTGGGGCCGACGGTGCAGGATGTCGTCATGCCGAGTCCGTCCAAGCGCCCCGCTCACCGGCCGTCGCGTCGGGCCCTCATCGTCGCCGCGGCGCTCGAGCTGATCGCGGAGAACACCCCCGACACGGTGACGATCGCGAATATCGCGGTCGCGGCGCAGATGACGTCGGCGGCCGTCTACTACCACTACCCGTCCCGCGAGGCCATCCTGCTCGAGGGATTCCAGGATGTCAGCCGGACCTACCGCGCGGCCGTACGACGAGGCGTCGCGCGGACCAAGGAGGACGGCTCTGTCCGTCACGTACCTCGCGAGATCCTCGAGTGGGCGCAGGCATCGGTGGGAGCACGCGCCTACGTGCTCTCCGCCTCCGGGCTCTCCTCCTCTGTCGAGGCCGTGCTGCGAGACGACCGGATTTATGCAGTGCTGCAGCTGCGCCAGGCCGTGCGCGCGATCCGGCCAGGAGTGCGACCGCCGCAGGCATCCATCCTGGCGGTCGCGCTGCTGTCCCTGGTGGAGACGGCGCTGTCCTCGTCGCTGCACCAGGACCGTGTCCGGCGCAGCGTCAGCAGGACTCGCTTCCGAGAGGAGGTCGAGGAGCTGGCGGAGCTGGCGGTCCTCGGGGACGCAGCGCCAGGTCAGTAGGCGGCGGTGCCTCCGTCTACCGACAGCAGGGCACCGGTGATGCCGGACCCACCCGGGGAGGCGACGAGGACCGCGAGGGCGGCGACCTCCTCGACCGTGATGGGCCGACCGAGCGCCGCCTCGGCCGCGTACTGCTGCAGGAACGCCTCCGTGCTCATGCCTGCAGACTCCGCGGCAGGTGCCGCCGAGGCCTGGACGAGATCCGTGATCACCAGTCCGGGACAGATCGCGTTGACCGTGATGCCCTCGGTGGCGACCTCTTTCGACAGGCCCTTGGTGAAGCCGTTGAGGGCGTGCTTCCCGGTCAGATACTGGACCGATGAAAGGCTTGCCGTGCTTGCCCTCCACCGACGACATGTTGATGATGCGACCCGACTTCTGGGGCGGAACGTGCTGGAGCGCCTTGCGTGACGCATAGAAGGCGCTCGTGAGGTTGAACTGCAGCCCGCTGTCCCAGACCTCGTCGGTCATGAGGGCGATGGGCGCGACGTGGTCGGCGCCGCCGAAGTTGTTGACCAGTATGTCGAGGCTGCCGAAGCGTGCGACGGCCTCGTCGATCTCGGCCTCGACGCTCCCTCTTCGTGGAGTCGCCGCGAGGAAGGCGGTCCGCTCTCGGTCGCCGAGTCCGTCGAGCGCCTCGTCGCCCTTCTGCTGGCTGCGCCCGGTGAGCACGACGCAGGCCCCCTCGCGCAGGAGCGCCTGGGCGATCCCGAAGCCGATGCCCTGTGTGCCGACCGTGATGAGCGCGACCTTCCCGGCCAGCTGCATCGTTCCTCCAGTACGTGGGGGGTCGGGTGTGGTCAGTCGCTGGCGGGCAGAAGCCGCAGCAGGTCGAAAATCGACGACGGCTTGGCAGGAGCGGGATAGGCAGCCGTCCGCCTCGTCGACGCCGCAGACGGAGTAGCGGGGGCAGACGTCGCCGAGGCCGGCGGAGAAATGCGGCGGGCGCTCGCTGGTGAAGGTGCTCACATCGTCAACCGTGCGGCGGGAGGCGGGTCCACGTCAAGGGTTTCTTGACACGCCATCCGCTTCTGGTCAGGATCGGGCAGGGTCGCAGCAGCCGGCCGTGTTGGTGCCTGCCGTAGGTCTCACAGCGGCCACCTTGGGAAGGGATGCCGTGGAGATTGCCGGCAGGACGGTCGTGGTCACCGGGGCGGCGGGGGGGATCGGGGGTGCGTGCTCGGCGCTTCTCGCGGAGCGGGGGGCGCGGGTAGTCCTCGTCGACCGTGACGAGGGCCTCGCGTCCGTGGTCCTCGCTGGGCTCCCGGGAGACGGGCACCTCGTCAGCGGCTTCGACGTCGCGGACCAGACGGCGTGCAGCGAGATGTTCAGTCGCTTGGCGGACGAGCGCCGCGATCTCGCGGGCCTGGTTAACGCCGCTGGCATCGTCACCGGCGGCGAGCCGTGGCCCTCCGGGGACCTGTCACGCATGATGCAGGTGATCGCGGTCAACGCGGGCGCGACCGTCACGCTGACGACGCTCGCCGCGCGTCACCCAGTGCCCGGGGAGCGGGCGGTGGTCAACATCTCCTCAGCCGCGGCGATCCGTCCGCACGGCCCCGACCCCACGTACGGACTGAGCAAGGCGGGGGTGCTGGCCTTCACCCGGTCCGCGGCGCGCAGCGCCTCCGGCCTGCGAGTGAACGCGGTATTGCCCGGCGTCGTCCGGACCGCGATGCTGAACGCCACCGGCGTGGATGGGGTAGCGCCGAGGCTGGGCGGCCCGCTGCTGACTGCCCGGCACGTCGCGGACGCTGTCCTCGCGCAGCTCGTGGGCGACGCCAACGGAGAGGCTTGGTCGCTCGAGCTGGACCCGGCCGACGGTGAGCGGGTCGTCACTGCCGTCGTGTGACGTCCGTCGGAAGGACGGACGCCTCGAGCATCCGCAGCGATACGTCGATGTAGGCCTGTCGCAGAGCCTTGGGTGACTGGCGGACGAGGGGACCGTCCCCGAGTCGCAACGAGTGCGTGTTCATCCCCATGTGGAACAGGCTGCGAAGGATGAGGGAGACGCGGGTCTGCTGCACAGCTGAGATGCGGCGACCTCTGCGGGCTCCGTCCCTCGGCAGGTAGTCGACCATGCGATCGATGTGGCGCTTCTCGAACTCTTGACGAAGCTGCAAGGCGCGCGGTGTGGCACCTGGTAGCTGCGCGTAGAGGAGACGCGACGGGTCGGCGTTCTCCTCCACCCAGTCCCACACCGCCCCGATCACGAGGCTGAAGTCCACGCCGCCGCTCGGGGTCACGGGCCGGGTCTCGAGGACTACCGCGTCGAGCTGGGCGAGCACGTGCGACAGCGCCGCATCGTAGAGGTCTTCCTTGTTGTTGAAGTGGTAGTAGACGGCGGTCGGCACCACGTTCGCCTCCCGCGCGATCTCCTGCACGCTCGCCCCATGAAAGCCTTCTCTGGCGAACGCCAGCACCGCGCACTGGACGATGTGGTCCCGCCGGCTCGGCCGGCGGGGGGCGCCTCGGGTGGACGTCACCGGCACGACCATGTCCCCTCGCTCGTCAGGCAGAGACCTCATAGTCGCACGCGGCCCGCGTGGCCACAGGGGGAGGCGATCGCCTACGTGTCCGGACCGCGGGCCCTGCGCCCGTCAGCTGCAGCCGAGGGCCTCACGTGGCGGCGCTGCGGCGTGTAAGCGGCCCGAGGTGAGGCATCTCCCCGTCGTCGAGGCGCCGCAGCGCCCGCGGCGCCTCCCCCGCGTAGATCTCCTCGCCGGTCAGAAGACCCGAGCCATCGAACGGCCACAGCACCACGCATCTGTACGCGACGTAGTACCAGGCGGAGGGCTCGACGCTCTCCCCTGCCTCGGTGTACGCGGCCGTCAGGGAGGCGCCCAGGTAGGCAAAGCGGAACTCCCCCTCCGTGACGACGCAACGGTCATCGGCGACGACGCGCTCGACGACGTACTCGAGCCGGTTCTTGCCGTCCTTGATCATGCGCTGGTAGTGCGCCCGCACCTCCGCCGCACCGACCGGCCCAGTGCTGGTCGATGCCCCCCAAATGCGGTAGACGGGCTCGCTCACCAGGGTGGACATGAGGGCATCGACGTCGCCCGCGACCTCGGCAGCGACGTGGCGCAGGACCACCTCGGTGTTCCGCCGGACCAACGGGTCGGTGGCCGCCGCCACCGCGTCCACGAGAATCTTCCAGCTCGGACGATCGGCGTCGATGGCATCGCGACGGGTCAGGCCGTCCAGAGAGGTGAGGTTCGAGAGCGTGTGCATGCGCCAGCCTCCTGAGCAGCCGTCGGGACCCCCGCCTCAACTTTCTTGACAGGTTATACGACGAATCCGACGCCGAGCAGTTGTCGGCAGGACGAGCGCGGGAAGCACAACTGCGTGGCCTTGACGGGGCGGGGTGTCTCGGGTCGCGGCGGCCAGGTCACGCTCCAGCGCCGGCGACTCTTCGTCAACCGTGCCCGCGGCGTGGCGCTGGCGCGACGGGCGCCAGCGGCGGCGGCTCGACAACCACGCGGTCGGTCGCCGTCAGCCAGCGATGGTGCGGGGACCGTCCCAGAACGGTCGCCGCAGCGCTCGTTTGTCGAGCTTGCCCATCTCGTTGCGTGGCAAGGACTCCACGAACTCGTAGCTCCGAGGGCACTTGTACGACGTGAGCTCGCGCCGGCAGAACGCGTCGAGCTCGTCAGCCCGCGGCGTTGCGAAGTCGGCCACGACCAGGGCTTTTAGTGCCTCCCCCATGTCCGGATCTGGGACTCCGATCACGGCCACCTCCCGCACATGGGGGTGACGCGTGAGCACCTGCTCCACCTCCGCCGGGTAGAGATTCACGCCCCCGGACACGACCATGTCCGAGCTGCGGTCGGTGATGAACACGTAGCCGTCGTCGTCAACGTGCCCGACGTCTCCGAGGGTTGCGAGGCCCGGCCGCAGATAGGCCTGTCGAGTCTTCTCGACGTCGCCCACGTAGTCCGGGCCCTGCCCCTCAGGTACCGAGATCCCGAGCAGTCCGGTGGAGCCTCGAGCCAGGGGCCGCAGGTCGTCGCCGTATGCCTCCACCCCGAGCGGGGGGACCGCCCGGCCAACGGACCCGGGGTGGTCTAGCCACTCAGAGCTGTCGATACGGCACACCGTCCCCAGCTCGCTGCCGCCGTAGGACTCCACGAGCACGGACCCGAACCAGCTGATCATCTGGCGCTTCACTGACGCCGGGCAGGCCGAGCCGGTGTGCGCGACCATCTGCAGGCTGGACACCGAGTACTGACCCCGCACCGACGTCGGCAGCGCCAGGAGCCGGGTGAAGTGTGTGGGGACCATGACCGTCGAGGACACGCCGTGGTGCTCGATGAGCCGCAGCGCGGCGGTGCCGTCGAACTTGGGCAGGATGACGACCGGCTGGCCGGCCATCAGGTGCCGTAGCGATGTGAGGGGACCGTTGTGTTGCAGCGGACCGACGACGAGGTGGGGGCCGGGCGGGAAGCCCGGCCGCGCCGCAACCTGGCACAGGAACTGGTGACTGGATAGCCGGCCGGCTTCAGCCCCCCAGCGGACCTGCGTCGCGCGAGCCCGACCGGTCGTCCCGGATGTGAACACCAGCGGCGGGTTCGCAGGCCGCGCGGGCTCGACGTCCCTCGCGGCCGGTTCCGCCCGCAGCCACTCGTCCCAACCCATCTCGTCGCCACGGGCCGAGTGGCCCTGGACCACGACCTGGCCGAGGGACAGCCCCTCCTCCCGCGCCACGCGCAGAGGCTCGATCCCGCTGGGACCCGCCACCACCGTGTGGCAGGCCGTGTCCTCGACCTGCTGCCGGACCTCACGGGCGGTGCCGTGCCGCGACAGGGCGACTGTGCCCACACCCGTCGCCAGACCAGCCGCGTGCACGATCAACGTGTGGACGGTGTTCTCGCTGCAGACGCCGACCCTGGAGCGAGGGCTCCGACGGGTGGCCTCCTGCAGCCGTCCGCCGGCGGCGGTGACGGCGGCTGCCACCTCCCGCCACGTCATCGTGACCGTGCCGTCGGTGAGGGCGACGACGTCGGGCGTGTCGACCGCCCGGGCGCCGATGCCGCCGAGGTCCGACAACGCTCGTGTGGATGCGCGCGGTCCCGAATCGGACAGCTGCACCGCCACGTTCCCGGGCACCGGGGTCACGCGGTGACCGCTCCGGGCACCCATTGTCCGTAAAGGCTGTGGAAGTGCCGGATCTTGCTCTCCTGGTAGTCGGCGAACGTCACGGTGCGCTTCGCCGAAGCGCGCAAGCCTTTCTGGACGGCCTCGAGGTTGAACTCGTCTTGGTCGAAGACGCGAGCCAGGGACCCCAGGACGTCGACCGCGTCCCGCCAGTGGTCCTCGACGCCGAGCCGGACCTCCTCGGCCGCCGGGGGCCGCTCGCCAGCGAACGGCGCCAACAGCAGGACCTCCATCAGGCTGCTCGCGTGGTCGTCTACGTTCGGCCGGAAGCGGTAGAAGATCTGGTTGTAGGACCCCCATGGGTGGGAGTTCGGGAAGATGTTGACAAAATAGCTGTCGACGAGCTCGGCGACGGAGAGGGCGTCCACGGCCGCTCCCAAGGCCGGCAGCAGCGCCCGCCGGGCTGACTGCGCGAGGACATCCCTCGCAGTACCGCCCGCCGGGACCACGACCACCGGGGGGTCGTCCTCGCGGGTGTCGAGCGCGGAGTCGAGCCGTTGCTGCTCGGTGGGCACCCACGCGAGCAGCGGGCTGGAGATCCCACGCGGGGAGATGGTCCGGGCCGCGTTGCCGAACACGTCGTACTGGCTGTTGGCGTCACCGAAGCCCGGCAGCAGCTGGGGATGCGTGCTGACGACGTGGTAGCTCTCCATGAACGCCTCCTGCACCAGCTTCCAGTTGGCGCGGACGACCTTGGTCACGTGCGCCCGGGTGTAGCGGTGGTCCAGTGGCCAGCGCTCGAACAACGTCGGCAGGATCCCCAGGAAGTCGTGCAGCGGCTGGCAGTCAGGGTCGGGGTTGATGAAGATGAAGCCGCCCCAGGAGCCCACCCGCACGGCGGGTAGCGCCCACTCGGCCGGGGTGAGGTGCGGGAAGTCCCAGGCGCTGGGGATGCGCTTAAGCTTGCCGCTGAGCGTCCAGCAGAATCCGTGGAACGCGCACTGCAGCTCCTCGACCCGGCCCGGGCCGTTGCGGAGCGTGCGGCCACGGTGCAGACAGGCGTTGGGGTATGAGGAGATGCCGTCCTCCCCTGCGGAGTGCCGCACGAGCAGGTATGACTTATCCGCGATGTCGTAGACGACGGTATCGCCGACGTGCTCCAGCCGATCGGCCCTGCAGGCAACCTGCCACACGCGGGACCACAGGTGCTGCTTCTCCAGCTCGTGGTGATCACGCCCGAGGTAGCGGGCGATGGGGACCTCGCGGTTGCCGGGGTCGCCCGCATCCCCTTGCCAGAGGTAGCTGTCCGGTACGACGCCGCCGTCGGAGCGTAGAAGATCTTGGTAGGAGATGCCTTCGGGCCAGCGCCGACTGCTCGTGTGCGACATCAGGCTCTCCTCACAGAAGGCGTGTCAGCAACGGTGGTCGTCGGAGGAACCGCCTGGCCGGGATCGAACCTGCGGCTGCGGGCAGCAGCGCCGCCGGGGTCCGGACCGCCGCTGACAACCCATCGGCAGAGCTCGGGATCGGCGTACCGCAGCGCGCCGGAAAGCCACCGACCGTCGCGGTCGAACCGACCTTCGCGCCCGCTCTTGTCGATCACGAGAACCGGCCCGATGCCGTCGTCAGCCCACTCGTAGCTGGCTGACGTCAGCGGGTGCGTCAGTCGCCGCATCATCATCCAACTCCCGTCCGGCCACGCTCTCATAACACTACGGACTCTACAGTAAGGCGGCTGTAGGCACCCTCGAAGCCGGCGGGCGTGGTCCCTCGGTGCGCCTCAACCCAGATCAGCCCCGCGAGGAACTCGAAGATCTCGTCGACGGTCGTCGGGGCTAGGCCCACGCTGACCTGGGCGAGGAGCACGACGCGTGACGATTGGACGAAGGTGCGCGCCAGCGCGAGCATCTGCTGCTCGCCGCCGCTCATCGTCCCGCGCGCTGTGACAGGCGCTCGCCGAGCCGGGGGAAAGCAGCAACCGCCCGGTCGATTGCAGCGCGCTCGTCACCGGCCCGAGAGCCCCCACACCGGCTGGTGGCGCGCGGCATCTGCCACGTCCCCGAGGGCCGCGGCGGTGGGCGCTTCCTCGCCGCCCTGGCCGACCTCGCCCGTCGTCTCCGGCGGGGTCAACCTCTACCCCGCGGAGGCCGAGGCCGCGCTGCTCGAGCATCGGCGGTCCGGGAGGTCGCCGTCATTGGGGGTCCTGGGCGACCTCGACGGCGGGCACGTCCGCAGTCGTCCGCCGTCTCGCCAGGTGCCCCGCTGGTACGAGTTCGTCGAGCGCTGCAGCGCAACGCCATGGGCAAGCGCGAGAAGCGTGCGCTGCGGCGCGCCTACTGGGACTCCGACCGCACCATCGGCTGACGATCCAACGCTTAAACAGGAACCGGACTACAGAAACGCTTGACGAGTCCGACGTCGGCGTAGGAACGTTGGGAGGCACGCGAGTGACGCCCGTCACCACAAACTGCGGAGGAACCTGTGACAACGATGCTGGACTGGGCGACTCCGACGAAGGAGTCGGAGCTGACCCCAGAATGGCTCACGTTGGCGCTGCGCATGAGCGGGGCAATCTCCGCGTCGGACACCGTCACGGGGTTCACCGCAGCGCGCATCGGGGTCGGCACCGGGATGATGAGCGACCTGTTCCGGATCGAGCTGCAGTACGCTGCCGGCTCGCGGCCGCTGGCCGCTGTCGTCGCCAAGTTCTCCGCGTCTAGCGTGCAGAACCGCTCGATCGCCGTCATGATGGACATGTACAGCCGCGAGGTGAAGTTCTACGACGAGCGAGCGTCGAGCATCAGCGAGGCCACGCCGCGGGCCTTCTACCACTTCTACGACCCCGCGACCCACGACATGGTGCTGCTTCTGGAGGACCTGTCGGACTACCGCCCCGGGGACCAGGCCGTCGGCTGCGCCGTGGCGGACACGGAGCTGGCCATCAAGGCCGTGGCGAAGCTGCACGTGTCCACGTGGCACGCCGAGCAGCGCGAGGACCTCGCAAGCTGGATGAGGATCGACGGCCCCGTATACGTCATGGGTCTAGGGGGGGGGCTGCGGGCGGCTTCGACCTCGCCATGTCCCGCTTCCCCGACGTCGTCCCGCCCGAGCTGCTTGAGGCAGCCGCCGCTTACAGGGCGGCCATCCCGGCGCTGCACGCGCGCATGGCGGAGGGGCCGCTGGCCTTGGCTCACGGCGACTTCCGGCTCGACAACTTCATGTTCGGCGAGTCGGCGGAGCAGAAGCCCTTCGTCATGCTGGACCTGCAGGCAGCAATCGTGACCAAGCCGATCCACGACGTGGTGTACCTGCTCACGCAGAGCGTGGACATTGACGTGCGACGCCGCGAGGAGCGACGGCTGATCGAGCTGTACCACCGCGAGCTGGTCGAGCTCGGCGTCAGCGATTACAGCCTGGACCAGGCGTGGGAGGACTACCGGTTCGGCGCCCTGCACGCCCTCGAGTTCGCGATCCTCATCACGGCTGCGCTCGAGCCGGGCAACGAGCGTGGCACCGCCTGGGTCCGGCAGTGCCTCGGCCGGGCCACCCAGGCCGTCGTCGACCTCGACGCGCTCCGGCTGCTGCCGGACGCCGCGTCAGCCTAGGGGGACACGACATGCAACTCGACGACAAGGTCGCGGTCATCACGGGCGGTACCCGCGGTATCGGTCTGGGGCTGGCCAAGGCCTTCCTGGACGAGGGGGCAAAGGTGCTCATCACCAGCCGCAGCGAGGAGAAGGGCGCTGCGGCCCTCGCCGAGCTCGGGCGGGGCCAGTCCGCCGTGTTCGTCAGCTCCGACGTCAGCGACCGGGGCAGCATCGACGCCGTGATCGAGGCGGCGGTGGAGCGGTTCGGTCAGCTGGACATCCTGGTCAACAACGCCGGAGGGGCGGAGGAGTTCGCACCCGTCGCGCAGATGGCCGACGAGGTCTGGGACCGCGTGATGGTCATGAACCTCAGCAGCGCGTTCTGGGCATCGCGCAAAGCCCTGCAGCACATGGTTCCACGCGGCACCGGACGCATCATCAACATGTCGTCGGTCGAGGGCAAGCACGGCAAGCCCGGGCTGGTGCACTACGTCGCCGCGAAGCACGGCCTCAACGGCTTGACGAAGGGCCTGTCCAAGGAGGTTGGGGGCCTCGGCATCACCGTGAACGCCCTCTGTCCCGGCCTCGTCATCACGGACCTCGTCGAGCAGTCGGTCGGCCTGGCGGCCTCCGCGACCGGGCTCAGCGCAGAGCAGCTGCTCAGCCAGTACTCGGCCGAAGCTGCGATCGGCCGCCCGAACACCGTAGAGGAGGTGGCGGCCCTCGCCGTACTCGTGGCGTCTGACGCCGGGTCCGGGATAACGGGGGCGCTCCTGTCCGTGGACGGAGGAACTGCGGCCTATTGACCGACGTGTGAGCACGGCCACCCGCACGACCCGTCGCCGTCGAAGCGCGACGTCGAGAAGGCCTGGTGGACCACCACGGATCTGGCACGACACGACCCCTGCACCCGCGCTGGTCACGGTGCGCCGCAGGCAACCAAGGAGACCCTCATGAGCGAATACACACGTGTTCCCGGTGACTTCGAGTTCCGCAACGTCGCCAGCGCCTACGACTCCGACCTGTCGGCGATCATGCCCTCGCAGCAGGTGTGCGGTCTGTCCTTGCAGTCCCAGTACGTGTACGCCGGGCTCACCACGGAGTCCGGCGCGACCGTGATCCTGGAGCGCAAGTTCATCGGCTCCATGTCGGGCGGCAACTATTACCTGACCAACCAGTCCGGCAGCGGCGTCATGGAACTGGCGGAGCAGTCACACCGCAGCGCCAAGGGGGAGTTGGTCCGCGACTTCGAGCCGAAGCGCCGCCACTGGGTGTCGAAGGGCATGTTGCACGACTCCAGCGAGCTCCCCCTGGACCTCGAGTTGACGGACGACAACGTCTCCTGGTCCGAGGGCGACGCCCTGTCCCTCACTGGCGGGAGGGCGGCGTCGGGCGTGTCGTTCTACGCCCCGATGCGCGACGAGCCCCTCATGTATATGAGCCAGCCGTACTGGGTGACCGGGACCGTGCTGGGGGAGAAGTGCGAGGGACCGCTGTTCCTGGACCACCTGTACTTCGCGCACGGACTGGAGTGGAAGGAGTACCGCTGGTACAAGGACGTCCAGGTCTCTTGGAATGTGTTCGCCAACAAGTTCGAGGACGGCACCGTCGAGTTCGGTCACATCGTCCGCGGGCGACAGGGGTGGAGTGCCGGTGTGGTCGTCGAGGGCGAAGAGGCGACCTCACTGTGCACCGACGTGGGCGGCGACTTCGTCGTCAACGACGACGGCTACGTGACCGAGGGCACGTACGATTGCCGCAGCGCCGGCATCTGGGAGTTCACGGGCGCGAGTGACCAGACGATGGGCGGCTTCAACAACGCCCGCTGGGGCGGCTACCGCGCGCAGGGGGGCCAGACCCGCCGTCGCGACGATGACCGCAAGGTCATCAACGGCTTCACGTGGCTCGAGTCCTTCGCCGAGCGCATCCGGACCGACGGGTTCCTGCGGGCGTGACGGCGTTGCCGCCTGACAGCCTGGTCAAGCTCGGCCGTGCGATGCTGCAGAGCGGGAACCTCACTGTCCACGGCGCTGCTGATCTGGCACGGACAGCAGCTGCCGCCCCACCCACGAGTCGCCCCGCTCAATGGGATGACGTTGCCCTCAGCCCGCTGGGGCGTGAGCAGGCCCGGCTCGTGGCGCGCGAGGTGGCCCACGAGCGGGGCACGGCCGTCTACTGCAGCGAGCTGTCGCGGGGCCGAGGAGACGGCGTCTGAGGTGGCGCGGGCGTGGGGAGTTCGACCGGTCCGGCTGCCCGAGCTGAACGAGTCGACGCGTACGCCGGGCTGGGACGCGAGCAGTGGCCGGTGGACACCCTGGGGACCGAGGCCTGGGGTGAGGCGCAGGCCCGCTTCGCTCTGACGAGCAGTGGGACGCCTTCCCCTTCTGCGGATCGGGCGGCGCGCTGCGCAAGCGCGTCGCGGCTGCTCTGGACGACGTCCTCAGTCGGCACGCCGGTCAGACGGTCGCGGTCGTCTGCCACGGCGGCGTCATCAACGCCTACCTCGCGACGATGCTCGGCACCGAGGTCGACATGCTGTTCATGCCGGCGCACGCGTCCATCAGCCGGATCCCGTACGACGGCGCAGGACGTGTCATCGACTCGCTCAACGAGCGGCAGCACCTGAGTGCACAGGCGCCGTCGCCCTTTGAGCAAGCCGTCGGGAGCAAGCGCGGTCGGTTCTGTCTTTCTATAGACAGGCCCTACTAACGGCCCCTAGGTTCGTAGACATGCGACCGCTCCCGGACAGCACCCAGCTGGATATCGTCCCGGACGAGTACCCGCAGAGGCTGCAGCCCTGGCTCGAAGCGTCGCGGGCCGAGGCATCGGTGTTCCAGCTGCAGAGCAACGGGTGGTTCATCGTCACCAGCAACGACCTGGTCAGGCAGGTGCTCAGCGACCCGGAGACCTACTCGAACGCGGTGGCCCGCAGGCTCCCTCCGCCCGCTGAGGTGGCTGAGGAGGTCGTCGCGATCCGGGCGCAGGGCGTGCCGTACATCCCGACCCTGCTGCTTAACGACCCGCTGGTGCACGGTCGGTACCGTCGGCTGGGGCAGAAGGGGTTCACGCCCAAGGCGCCCGCCTGGATGGAGCCGCTGGTGGCCGAGGTCGCCGACGACCTCGCCGCGCGCCTGCCCGAGGACGAGGTCGTCGACTTCATCACCGCCTTCTCCCGGCCCTTGCCGGTCTGGGCCATCAGCCGGGTCCTCGGTCTCCCGGATGAGATGGGCGGCGATATCAAGCGGTGGACCGACGCCGGCACCGCCGCCGTCGGGGCCCAGCTGCCGCCCGAGAAGTGGCCGCAGGTGGAGCGCGACCTGCTCGACTACCAGCGCACCATGCTGGCCGAGTACGAGCGCTGCCGCACCGAGCCGATCCCCGGCCTGCTCACCGACCTGCTGCAGGCCGCCGAGGGGGAGGATGTCCCCGAAGCGGAGCGGATCTCGTTGCCCGAGGTAGTGGCCATGACGCGGGAGCTCTTGCTCGCGGGAAACGAAATCAGCCTGCGCATGCTGGCCAGCATGGTGCTGTTCCTGGACCAGTCCCCGAGGAGTGGCAGCGGGTCCGCGACGACCCGAGCCGGATCGACGCCGTCGTCGAGGAGACGCTCCGCCTCGCCTCGCCGACGCAGGCGGTGTTCCGCAAGGCGACGGCCGACACCGAGTTTGGCGGGGTGGCCATCCCGGCCCGCTCGCAGGTCGTGGTCTCCATCATGGCGGCGAACCTTGTCGGGGCCGTCCGGGGGGACGCGGAGTCATTCGACCCCGACGGGGCTGACCCGGGACACGTCAGTTTCGGCGCTGGTATTCACACGTGCGTCGGGGCCCAGCTCTTGCGCCTCGAGGCCAGGCACGCGCTCCGGGCCCTGGCCCAGCACGTCGAGCGGCTCGCGGTCGCGAACCCGAGCGAGCTTCGCTACGTCCGGAGCATGATCGTGCGCGGGCTTGAGGCGCTGCCGGGCCGGGCCGAGCGGCGGAGGAAGGACTGAGAGATGCTCCTATGCCTCGTCAAGCGTTAGGGCGTGGTGAATCTCGCGGGCGATGTAACGCTTCAGCGTGGGTCTTTCAAGAGCCGCTGCGTTGCCCACCGGGCGACCGGGCGGCCGCGCCGTCTGGCCGGAGTACGGCCAATTCCTGCACCAGTAGGAGCCGGAGTGGTTCGGCAGGGAGGTCGACTGCTGGCTGGAGCGCCTGCCCGACCGGGGCCTGAACAGCCCGACTGTATCCCCCGAAGTACGCGCCGCTCGCCTCCGGCGGGGCCTGTCCACCACGCGCCCGACCCATTGACCCGGGCCTTATCCAGGAGTGCCCGCATGCCTCAATCGGCCCTTGCCGACGGCCCTGCCCTGCTCAGCGACCTGCGCGTCGTGGACCTGACTACCGGTGTCGGCCGGCTGACTGCCCGGCTGTTGGCCGACCTCGGCGCCGACGTGGTGCGCGTGGACTCCGGCGACGTGGACGTAACCGATCTGCACCGGCTTGCCTTCGACGCCAACAAGCGCAGTGTCCGTTTGGACGCGTCCGACGACGGCGACCGGCAACGTCTACTCCAGCTGATCGGCACTGCGGGGATCCTCGTCGACGACGGCCGGCCCGGTATGCTGGCCGCGGTCGGGCTGACGGAGAAGGCACTGCGGCAGGCGAGTCCACGGCTGGTGGTGGTGTCGCTGTCGGCCTTCGGGAAGGACGGGCCGTACCGGGACTGGGCCGGGACCGAGTGGGTGCAGCTTGCCCTCGGAGGCGTGCTGGCGCGATCGGGGCTGCCGAACACCCCTCCGGTGTTTCCTCCGGGGGAGCTCGCCACCCAGTCGGCGGCGGTGCAGGCCGCATGGGCCGCGTTGGTCGGCTGGTACCATGCTGGGGCTACCGGTATCGGAGAGCGTGTGGACCTCTCGATACTCGAGGCGACCGCGAGCGTGGTCGACCCGGGCTACGGGATCGGCGGCAGCGCTCGCGGTGGGATGCCTGCGAAGGATGGGCCTCGCGGGCGCCCGGATGTCCGGTACCTGTACCCGATCTTCGCGTGCGCCGACGGCCACGTGCGGATCTGTCTGCTGGCGCCCCGGCAGTGGCGCGGCATGCGAGCGTGGCTGGGCGAACCAGAGGAATTCGCCGCACCGGCGCTGGAGCAGCTCGGCAAGCGCTTTGCCGCGTCCGACCTGATCTACCCCTACATCGCCGAGCGCTTCGCCACCCGCACCTGCGATGAGCTGATGGCCGCCGGCGCGGAGTTCGGGTTCCCGATCGCGGCGCTGCTCACGCCGGCGGAGGTGCTCGTCGCGGAACACTTCGTCCAAACGGGTGCGTTGGTCGACGTCCCGGTCGCGGGCGCCGGATCGGTCCGGCTGCCCAACGGCTTCGTCACGGTCGACGGAGCGCGTGCTGCCCTCCGCCGTCCGGCGCCGCGCCCCGGCGCGGACGACGCGCTACTAGATGAGCCCCAGGCCGCGGCCATCCTTGGCGGTAACGCGACGGGGGCAGGGGTGGTTGCCCGGCCGCTGGAGGGGCTGCGGGTGCTTGACCTCGGCGTCATCGTGGTCGGCGCGGAGACTGGTCGGCTGCTCGCCGACATGGGCGCCGAGGTCATCAAGATCGAGTCGCCGGCGTTCTCGGATGGGGCACGTCAGTCGTTTGATCCCGGGCCCATCTCGGCGTCCTTCGCCTACGGTCACCGCGGTAAGCTCAGCTTGGGGCTGGACCTACGCTCGCCCGAGGGTAAAGCCCTATTCCGTCAGCTGGTCGCGGCCTCCGACGTGGTTCTCTCCAACTTCAAGCCCGGCACGATGACCGCTCTCGGCTTCTCCCACGAGAAGCTCGCGACCATCAACCCCGGCATCGTGAGTGCGGAGAGCAGCGCGTTCGGCCCTCACGGGCCGTGGAGCCGGCGCATGGGCTACGGCCCGCTGGTTCGGGCAAGCGCCGGGCTCACCGGCCTGTGGTGCTATCCGGACCGGCCGGACAGCTGGAGCGACGCCTCCACGATCTACCCCGACCACACGGCTGCCCGAGTGCAGGCCCTGGCCGTGCTGGCGGCGCTCGCCCGCCGCCGGCGCACCGGTGCCGGGGCGCACGTCGAGTCGAGCCAGGCTGACACTGTCCTCGGCCAGTTGGCCCCGGCCCTGGCCCGCGAGTCCCTGTTCCCTGAGTCCCTGCGATGCCTCGGGAACGTGGGCGAGGGCGATGCGCCGCGTGGGATCTACCCGTGCGCCGGCGACGACGAGTGGTTGGTCATCGACTCCCGTGGTGACGCTGATTGGGCGCGGCTGGCCGCCGTCCTCGGCCGGCCGGAGCTGGCCGGCGACCTACGCTTCGTGGCCGCCGTCCAACGCCTCGCACACCGCGACGCCGTCGATGAGCTGGTCACAGCCTGGACGATGCAGCACTCTCCCCGGGAGGGGATGACGCGGCTGCAGGAGGCCGGCGTGCCAGCCGGTGCGATGCTGCGAGTGGGTGACCTGGCTGAAGATCCGCAGCTGCAGGCGCGCGGTTTCCTGGCCCTCCAGCCGCAGCCCCAGATCAACGACGAGCTGTGGGCCGAGGCACGGCACGCGCATTTCGCCGTCGTGCCCGATCCCGAGCTGCGGCCCGGCCCGCTGCAGTTCCAGCACACCCGCGACATCGCCGAGCGGGTGTTGGGTCTACCGCCGGCCGAGGTCGATCGGCTGGTTGAGGGCGGCGTGCTGCAGTTGCCTCAGGCCGAGTCCACCGCGGCGAGCTGACCGCCGCGCCGGACCGACCCCGCTCGGGAGCTACCGCGCCGGCGCCGACGCGGGAGACACCACCGACTTCCTCGGCCCAGCCGGGCCCTCCTCTGTACAACCCTGGAGCAGTTCGTGACCATTGCCGACCTCGACCCCCGTACCCCCGTGCTCGCCGGGGTAGGCCAAACTTCCGAGCGCGTTGACCAGCCGGGCTACCGCGGCCTGTCCGCCGTCGAGCTGGCCAGCGCCGCCGCCGGCGAGGCCCTGACCGACACGGGCGCCGACCCCGCCACGGTGGCCGCCGCAATCGATACAGTCGCCGGGGTACGGCAGTTCGAGAACTCCACGCCGGGCGCGCCGGCGCCGCTGGGCATGTCGGACAACTACCCGCGGTCGGTGGCCGGCCGTATCGGTGCCGAGCCACGACGGGCGGTGTTGGAGGTCGGTGGCGGGCAGTCCCCGCAGCACCTCGTCAACGAGTTCGCAGCCACGATCGCCGCCGGCGACGCTGACGTGGTCCTGCTCTTCGGCTCCGAGGCGATCTCCACGACCCGGCACTTCGTCGGGATGGAGGACAAGCCCGACTTCACCGAGCACGCCGATGGTGATTTAGAGGACCGCGGCTACGGGCTGAAAGGCCTGATGTCTCGGTACGCGGTCGTGCACGGGCTGACCGGGGCACCGGAGTTGTACGCGCTGTTCGACAACGCCCGTCGTGCCCGGCTCGGTCTCTCTCGCGAGGAATACGCCCAGGCAATGGGGGAGCTGCTCGCTCCGTTCACCCGGGTGGCGGCGAGGAACCCGCACGCCTCGGCGCCCGTGGAGCGCGATGCGGTTGAGCTGGTGACCTCGACGGGGGAAAACCGGCCGATCGCCGACCCCTACCCTCGGTACGTAGTCGCCCGCGATCAGGTCAACCAAGGCGCGGCGGTGCTGCTCATGTCGGTGACGGCGGCGGCGCGGCTCGGCGTGCCGCAGGACAAGTGGCTGTTTCTTCATGGGCACGCCGACTTGCGTGAGCGCGAGCTCCTCGACCGGGCCGACCTCGGCCAGGGCCCCGCGTCGGTGATGGCGGCCCGGCACGCGCTGCAGGTCGCCGGGGTCGGCGTCGACGAGGTGGCGACGTTCGACTTCTACAGCTGCTTCCCTATCGCGGTGTTCAATACCGCTGTCGACGGCCTTGGTCTGGCGGCGGACGACCCGCGCGGGCTGACGATCACCGGGGGACTGCCGTTCTTCGGCGGAGCGGGGAACAACTACTCGATGCACGCGATCGCCGAAACCGCGCGGCGGGCGCGCGCGGCTCCCGGCAGCTTCGGGTTCGTCGGCGCCAATGGCGGCATGCTCAGCAAGTACTCGGTCGGCGTCTACTCGACCACGCCGGTGGGGTGGCGGGCGGACGACAGCGCGGCCCTGCAGGCGGAGGTGAACGCTTGGGGCGCGCCCGAGCAGGCGCAGAAGGCCGACGGCTGGGCGACGATCGTTACCTACACGGTCAAGCACGACCGCCACGGCAACCGCACAGGGATCGTCGTCGGCCGCCTGGAGGCCGACGGTCGCCGCTTCCTCGCCATGACGACGAACGGCGACGAGGAGATCATCGACCTGCTGTCGACCGGCGAGCCGATCGGCGAGCGCGTCCTCGCGAAATCTACGGCCCGCGGCAACCGGGTCACGGCCACCGCGACCCGGATGGCCGAGCTACACCCGCCGCGGGTTCCCGGCTTCCGCGAGGACTACGAGAACGTTCTGACCCGCCGTGACGGGCACCTACTCGAGATAATCATCAAGTCGGGTCTCCATCTCGCTGCCGTCGGGTCCGGGTGTGGCGCTGCTTCCTGGTCGGGACTATCCGAAGTCCTACGCCGAGTTGCGTGCGTGGTTCGACGAGGACTGGAAGTGCCTTGACTACCTCGACTGGTTGCGTTGGCCGGAGGCGCTTCGTGTGTCCGTGGTGCGACTCGATCGAGGGCTGGCGGGCGCCAGATCGTCGATGGCGCTGCGCGGGCTGCCACCGGCGCGTGTCGGCGACGGCGGGGACGATCTTGCATGGCACCAGGACGCCGCTGACGGTCTGGTTTTCTGCGGCCTGGCACCTGACAAGCGGCAAGGGCGGCATTTCCGCGACCGAGCTGCAGCGCGAAATGCAGTTTGGCTCCTACCAGACCGCGTGGGCGATGCTGCACCGGTACCGGTCGGTCATGGTGCGCCCCGGTCGGGACCGGCTCACCGGCGACGTAGAGGTCGACGAGGCGTTCCTGGGTGGCCCTGAACCGGGTGTCACGGGGCGTGGCGCGCTGGGCATAGTGCTGTTCGCTGCGGCCGTGGAGCTCAACAGCCCCAGGGGTCTTGGTCGTGTTCGTCTTGGTGTCGTCGAGGACGCTCGCGCCGGCAGCCTGCAGAAGTTCCTGCTCGCCAACGTCGAGCCCGGG